>MWVV01000046.1_pt1 | contig 44076 bp, 38 predicted proteins | sample 1047281 | NCBI WGS metagenome assembly MWVV01 (sample SAMN06349986, study PRJNA376086) | soil metagenome | isolation source: PT-2 sample Antarctic (ecotone) soil | place: Antarctica | collected 2015-01-13 | reverse complement strand
AAAAGATATGCCAAGAGTCTATTCCGCATTGGATTGGATGCCTTACAAAATGCGTTGTTCAATCGGCATCAATTAAAGAAAGAGAAACAGTTACAGCAATTTATTGAATTAGTGTCGTGTGCTTAGAGAGATGTTACAGATAAACTGAAACCGTTCGGATTGTTTCGGTCGGCAACTTCAGCATTAACTTTCTCGGCGAAATCATACGTCGTTTCGTCTCTCCAACGATACGGGAAAATAACCGCGCCTTGATTAGTCGCAAATTCGACACAGGTTGTGAATGTGAGAACGTCAACGACGATAACAACATCCGCCGTCGGCGCGAGCATCGAAACGCCTTCCACGCTCCATTCGCAAGCGATGTCGTATTCGGTTTGGTCGTAAATCATCTTGCCAGCATAGCGAATAATTTAACGACTAATCAAATAAGTTCTGTTGAATCGCCAAGGATTTTTCTTCAATTATTCGGGTGGGCTTTCTTTGCTCAAAACCCAAACGCTTGTAATGAAGATCAAAAAGTTTCACGGCTAATTGCCATTGTTCGGTTTTACCTTTCATTCGATTTCCAAAATCGTTGTTGTTCAGTTTTCCGTCGCGTTCGCGCTTGAGAGCATTGAGAATTTTATCGGCTTTGGTCGGTAGACGTTCTTCAAGCCGCGCGGTGAAATAAGCGCGAAGCGATTCGGTCGGCAGGTGAAGAAGCGTCATAAATGCTTTTGTCGCGCCCGCGTCTCGCGCTCGTTCGAGCAGCGCGGGAATTTGTGAATCGTTATACGTCGGGATAATCGGTGCAATCGCAATGCCTACGGAAATATCGTTTTCAGCTAAAGTTTTCATCGCCCGAAAACGCGATTCGGGAATCGGCGCAAATGGCTCGAATGGCTTTGCTTGTACGGTTGTCAGAAAAGGAATCGAAAAATAAACGGTCGCGTCCATTTTCGTTAATACGTCAATGTCACGCGTCACAAGCGGCGATTTGGTAACAATGCCGACGGGAATTTTGAAATCCCGACAAACTTCCAAACATTTTCTCGTTAATTCATAGCTTGCCTCAACCGGCAAATACGGGTCGGTCGTAAATGAAAATGCGAGGTAGTCAATTGTTCGTCTGGTGCGTTTTAATTCCTCTCTCAAAAGTTCTGGCGCATTTACCTTTGCAACAATCTTCGTTTCGAAGTCAGTTCCCGCACCATAACCTAAAAATTCATGATAAGGACGCGCAAAACAATATGTACAGGCGTGAATGCAGCCGCGATAGCAATTGACCGAAAACTCGAAACCGACATCGGGCGAGTTATTTTTCGTAATGATTTTCTTGGTCGCCGTTTCTTCAAAAATTTCAAGTTTGGTTTGCGGCGGCTCGCCGAGAAATTCGGCTGAGTATTTATGATAAGGATTCGGCGGATTGGAAACGTATCGCATCAATGAAACAGTGTATCATTTAAGATTTTTATTGCCAACACTGAGAGAAAGCGCTTTACTCTCAAAGTTTTTTATCTGCAATATAATTGCAATGAAAAAGCTGCCGAAAATTCAGCAGCTTTTTTGAATGAGAATCAAGTATTTAACTATCTGCCCTGACTGCTTTTGATTGTAAAATCAACCGCCCGATTGACACTGCCTCGAACACGGTAATAATATGTTCCGCTTCTCAAGCCGTCTAACGCAATTTTTTTATTTACGGCAGTGGCTATGAGATTTCGATTGCCGTCGAGCAATTCTAAAATGAGTTCCTGGTTACCGTGATTCTGGTTAATTTGCGCGTCAAGATTTGAACGACGAACGCTAAAGGCAATTTCCGATGAGTTTTCTCCGACATTTATCGTGCCGGAGTAACGCTCTTCAAACTTGCCGGTTTCCGCCGGTGTCGGCGTGGGAGTCGGCGACGGCGATGGCGACGGTTCAGGTGTCGGCGTAACAGTTGGTGACGGCGACGGGGTTGGTGTCGGTGTCGGAGTTACGGTTGGCGTTGGTGTCGGAGTCGGTGTTGGTGTCGGTGTCGGTTCGGGGCTTGGCTGACCGTTTAAAGCGAAGTCCGAACCGGTGGCTATATCAGAGCTCAGCAATAAACCGCCCGACAAAGACGAACCAATCAATATTTGTGACTGCGCCTGCGTGCCGGTTGAGGTTGTTCCAAGCACGTTTGCTCCGACCGCCGCATTAATTTTGTCTAATCCCAGACGAATTATTATTTGATTGCCCTGGATGACACCCGAATCTACCGTGCCGATTGTTTGCTGATTGCGTGTTCCGGTAGCAAGAATGGTTATTTTGCCGTATTTATAAGTTGTAGCGAGTTCTTCAACCGAAGCCGTTACAAAAACGTCGGTCACGCCAAATTTGGAAGTCATCGTCCAGCGCATATTCGGCGTTTTTACCGAAAGGTCGGCGAGCGTTAATGTATAAATAACTTGATTTGACACCGCATCGTAAACGAATCGTCCCTGACGTATATCCTGCGCGGTCGTTCCCAATTGGTCGTCCGTCGCATCTATTATTTGCGGCGCGTTCGGGTCATCGGACGGAAATAAATTTGCCGGATGCGGCACAGCCGTTAATATCAACGCCGCGCGAACAGCGTTATGCGCGTCAACGTAGCCTGCCCCGACGATTCGCTCTTCATAAGGCATCGGTGTCGCCTGCTGTCGCAAAATTGTTACAACCTGATCGGGCGTTAGAAGCGGATTTGCTTCGAGCATCATTGCGACTACGCCGGATACTTGGGGAGTCGAAAAACTGGTTCCCTGCGATGTCGTGTAAAACGGCAAAAAGGCAGGCGGAATGGTTGAAAGGTCGTTTGCACCGACAAACACCGGAATTGTTCCGGCAACATTCGTCACGCCCGGACCTTTCGAGCGCGTGCTTTTTATATCAACGCCCGAACCGATAATGTCCGGTCGTAAATTCGGTGAAGCAAGCTCGTCGGCAGGCTGTCCGGGCGTGTCCGTGCCGGTTCCGTTATCATTGCCGCGCGAGGAAAATCCGGCGGGCGTTCCGAGTCCTTGTTTTTCACCGGCGGCGACGGAAATCACCCACGGCGCAACGGAAAACGGATTGATTTTATCCGTGCCTTCGCCATCGTTGCCGGCGGCAAAAACTACCGTGATGTTACGGTCGTGCATCATTCTGGTTGCCGTGTTAATCGGGTCGAGCGGGTCATACGGATAATCCGCAAGAGTCGTTCCGTAGGAATTATTGCAAACTCGAATGTTATAAAGAAATTGAGTGACCAGCGCGTAATCGAGTGCCTGCACGATAGCGAAAGTCGAAAGCCCAGCGTCGTTTCCGGCGGTCAAACCGATTAACTTCGCATTTGGCGCGACACCGCGATAAAAACCGCCCGAAGCCGCGCCTGTTCCCGCCAAAACGCCCGCGCCGAAAGTTCCGTGACCGCCTTCGATGTCGGTCATCGGCTGGTTTTCAACCGGCAGAATCGGTATAAATTCGGGCGGCAGGTTGAGCGGCGCTTCGGCAGTCGGGAAAATAACATTTTGAACAACGTTTTCTCCGAGTTTTAGGTCGGGATGCGTCGCGTCAATTCCAGTATCAACGTAAGCAACGCCGATATTTTTCCCCGAAACCGGAAGACCACCGTTACGAGTCGTCACTTGGCTGTCTGTTTCCAATTTGCTGACACCGATAAATTTATTGCTTTGACTGTCGAACGCCCTGAAAATGTGGTTGGCATAAAGCGAGCGAATACCGCTTTTTGTCTTTAAGACATTAAATTGATTGGCGTTGATTTTTGTTAAGATGATCGGGAGTTCGCGCAAAACCTGACCGCCTATAATACCGAGCGATTTCAGAAACAGAAAATCGGCGCTTGTCGGATTGCGGTCAAAGGTAATAACGACCGGTTTTGATTCGAGCGGCGCAGCGGTAATTTGCTGCTGCAGCAAACGGTCAACCGAAGGCGCAGCCAAAGCGGTTGCCTGTTCAATTGTTAAAGTTAACAGTAAAAAAACTATGGAAAATAACGTTTTCATCTCAACCTCCAAATATTAACCAAAATTTGCCGCCATTGCTTCTCCGGCTATTTTCAGGCGTTTCCGTCTTGAAAAGACTATCTCTTATACCGTATTTTTATAGTAACGAATCAGAGTTGAGTAAAACTTGAGGATAAAAACCCGCTTATTGACCTGAAACAATTTTCAATTTTCAACCGGTAAAAATTCAGTCTACAAAAAAAGCGGAGAAGCGGAAATTACCAAATTTCCGCTTCTCCGCGTCAACGTACAATTTCGTTTCAAACTATTTTCCGCTCATTATCAATTTCGCAATCGTCTGCAATTGCATATTCGACGTGCCTTCGTAAATCGCGCCGATTTTAGAATCTCGCCAGAATTTTTCCACCGGATAATCTTTCACGTAACCATAGCCGCCGAAAAGCTCAATCGCTTTTGACGAAACTCGTTCCGCTACGCGCGACGAATAAACTTTCGCCATCGCCGCTTCTTTCAGAAAAGGTTTCCCCGCGTCTTTAAGCCGCGCCGCGTTATAAACTAAAAGGCGCGCGGCTTCTATATCAATCGCCATTTCCGCGAGCTGAAATTGGACGGCTTGAAAATCGCCGATTTTTTTGCCGAATTGTTCGCGTTCGTTCGTGTAATTTAAAGCCGCTTCAAATGCCCCCTGCGCGATGCCAATCATTTGCGCGCCGATGCCGATTCTGCCTTCGTTCAGAGTTTCGATGGAAACTTTGTAACCAAAGCCGACTTCGCCCAAAACATTTTCCTTCGGAACTCGGCACGAATCTAAAACCAACTCGGTTGTCGAAGATGCGCAAATGCCGAGTTTGTCTTCTTTTTTTCCGACCGAAAAACCTTCAAAATTTTTCTCGACGATGAATGCGGTAATTCCTTTGTAGCCGGCGCTCGGGTCAACGGTTGCGAAGACAATAAAAATTTCGGCTTCGTTGCCGTTTGTAATCCAGAGTTTTTGTCCGTTGATTTCCCAGAAATCGCCTTTGTCAACCGCTTTTGTTTTGAGAGCGAAGGCGTCCGAGCCGCTTCCTGCTTCGCTCAACGCATACGCGCCGACTTTTGATTCAGCCATTTGCGGCAGATATTTTTTCTTTTGCACGTCGTTTCCCCAACGGATAATCGCATTTGTCACGAGCGTGTTTTGCACGTCAACAAAAACCGAAACGCTCGCGTCAACCCGTGCTAATTCTTCAATCGCTAGAATTGCGTTGAAAAACGAAGAACCCGCGCCGCCGTATTCTTCCGGCGTTTCGATTGCCATCAAACCGATTTCAAAACATTGTTTGATTAAATCCGCATCGAGTTTGCCAGCGTGTTCCATTCGCTCCACGCGCGGTCGAACTTCGCCTTCGGCAAATTCTCTAAAAGAGCGGCGGAAAAGTTCTTCTTCCTCCGACAAAACAGTTAATGCGTTGTGGGTGTATTCACGTTCTAAAGCTGCTGCGTTCATAATAATTTCCTTTGATTTTGTAAATAAAAATAATTGTTCTAACATCATAAGCAACGCTTAGGACAAAAGGCAAAGAGAAGTGAATTCCGAATCAAAACCTGAAACTCAAAACATCGAAACTCAAAATTTTCCAAAAACGAAAAATCTGAAACGCTTGAAAATTTTCGGCGGTTTGTTGACTGTTTTAGGACTCGGATTATTTGTTTTTTTCGTTTATTCAGTCGGACTCGATTTAATTTTAGAAGGCATCGCTCACATCGGTTTCGGCGGCTTTGCCTTTATTCTGCTGCTTTATTTTTTGCGGATTGCCTGTCGCGCGAGCGCGTGGCGACTGGCGGTTTATGAGCCGCATAAATTAAATTTTTCCGACACGCTGCCCGCCGTTATCATTGGCGAAGCGTTGAGCAGTTTGATTCCGTTAGGCGTCTTAATAAGCGGCACGTCGAAAGCCGTCGCGGTCAGAAACCGCATTCCGATGGTTGTCGGTTTGTCCTCCGTAGCGACGGAAAATCTTTTTTATTCGCTTGCTACAGGACTTTTTATCGTCTTCGGCGCGTTCGCTTTTCTGCGAAGTTTTGAGCTTGAAGAAGGCTGGATTATCACAATTGACGTTTTAATCGGCGTAATCTTCGCGCTGATTATTTTCGCTTTTTTAGCGGTCGTTCGCCAGTGGCATCTATTAAGTTCGTTGTCCGAGTGGCTTTACAATCGGCATTTCGGCAGAAGATTTCTGGAGAACGGACGCTCGCACGTCAGGCTTTTTGAAAATCTGATTTTCGGATTCTATCGCCAATATCCGCGCCGTTTTCTGCCGATTTTTTCGTTCCAAGTCCTTTTTCACACGCTCGGCATTTTAGAAGTTTTGTTTATTTTAAGTCGCATTTCAGGAATGATTCCGAGTTTTTTCAACGCATTCCTGCTCGAATCAATGAGCCGCGTAATAACGATTGTGTTCAAACTCGTACCGTTCCTCGTCGGTATTGATGAAGCCGGAGCGCAATTTATTACGGAAACTCTTGCACTAGGCGCAGGTGTCGGCGTAACTTTAGCGATTATTCGCAAAGGCAGAATTTTATTTTGGACGGCGATTGGAATGATTTTAATTGTCAAGCGCGAACTTTCATTCAGGGAAATAACGAAACCTTTGATAATGGATAATGGATAATGAAAAGCGAATGACTAAATTCTTACACTATCCATTATCCATTATCCATTATCCATTATTCACTTGTAACCTTGTTACCCGACGTTTATACTAGCGAATGGCAATTTTGCCGTTTTTCGAGGAGAAAAGTTTTGCAGCCTAAAGTTCATCAAGGAATACTCACTGCCGACGGCTTTCGCTTTGCGATTGTCGCGTCGCGTTGGAACGATTTTTTAACCGCGAAGCTAACCGAAGGCGCACTCGACGCGCTCGAACGGCTCGGAGCGAGCGAGCAATCAATCGAGATTTTCAAAGTTCCGGGCGCATTTGAATTGCCTTTGACGGCGCAAAAAGTCGCGGCGAGCGGCAGATTCGACGCGGTCATTTGTATCGGGACGGTTATTCGCGGTGAAACTTCACATTTTGAACACGTTGCCGGCGAAGCTGCCAAGGGTATCGCGCAGGTTGCCATACAAACCGGCATACCGGTTCTTTTCGGCATCGTAACTGCCGAAACGCTCGAACAAGCCATCAACCGCGCGGGCGTAAAAGCCGGCAACAAAGGATTTGAAGCTGCAATGTCGGCGGTCGAACTCGTTAACTTATATGCAGTAATGGACGGCGGAGAAAAAACCTCTAAGGAAAAAGTTTTCCCGCACGTCGTTTGAAAACTTCAGGTATTATGGGAACACGGCGTAAAGCGCGGGAATGCGCCTTACAAATGTTATTTGCGGCTGATGTTGCTAAAACGCTGGAAGCGAGCGTTTTGACCGGCAACTACTGGATGGAACTCGGCGAGCCGACTCTTGACGAGGCGACCCGCGAATTTTCCAATCAATTAACCGTCGGCTCGCTCCGCGAAGGTGAAAAAATTGACGAAACTATCCGCACTCGCGCCGAACATTGGCGCATTGAGCGAATGGCGATTGTTGATCGAAACGTTCTGCGCCTGGCGGTCTACGAATTTCTTTTTACCGACACGCCGCACACCGTCATAATCAACGAAGCATTGGAAATCGCTCGCCGCTTTTCCACCTTTGAAGCCACGCAATTTATTAACGGCATCCTCGACGCTATCAAACATGACTTGGAAAAAAACCACGTCGAAACTCCTGCCGAAATTAAAGAAGAATCAAACGAAAAAACTCACGCTTCGTCGCGTTGATTTCGTCGGAGCGCGGATGACTCGTCCGCAGTGAACGCACAAACGTTCAAAAAAGTTTGCGAAGAATTCGCGAGTTGAAAATTCAACAATCAACCTTTTCTTTCAATACTTTGCTTCACTACTCACTGCTCACCGCTCACTGCTTACTTATGTTTTATCTTCTTTTGCGCTAAGATTATTTTTAGTCTTGTGAATATCCGAAAGAGGTTATAAAAAGTGAGCGAGAAAGTTACAAATTTATCCGTATATATCACCGAAAATTTTGGCGCAAACGCCAGCTACGTCGAAGGTTTATTGAATCGTTTCAGAAGCGACCCGAATTTGGTGGACGAATCTTGGCGGACATTTTTTACTGATTTAATAAACGGCAACGCGCCGACCGACGACGGAAATGAGCAAAGCGCGATGGAAACCGGTGAAAAAGCGAAAAGCGATTCGTCGAAAACAAACGGCGCGACCCCGACGACGGCGACGACCGCTCCAACCACAGCGCAACCTGCCAAAACGCCGCCGACGGTAACCGCCGGCGCGGACACGGAGGTGAAAGCGATTACGGGCGCGTCGAAAAAAATCGTCGAGAATATGGAGCAAAGTTTGACTGTTCCGACGGCGACTTCTCTGCGGCGCGTTCCCGTCAAAGTTTTGGAAGAAAATCGCCGAATTATCAACGAGCAGATGCAGTCGTTGGGACGCAGCAAAGTTTCCTTCACGCATTTAATCGCTTGGGCAATCATCAAATCAATCAAACAGTATCCGCAAATGAATTTCGGTTACGGCTTAATTGACGGCAAACCTTCGCGGCTTGAATCCGGCGACGCGAATCTCGGCATCGCCATTGATATCGAGAAGAAAGACGGCTCGCGCAATTTACTCGTGCCGAATATCAAAGGCGCGAGCCAAATGAATTTCGCCGAATTTTTCGCCGCCTACAACGAGCAGGTTAAAAAGGCGCGAGACGGCAAATTAACCATCGAAGATTTTCAAGGCACGACCGTTTCATTGACGAATCCGGGAACAATCGGCACGGTCGCATCTAATCCGCGTCTGATGAGCGGACAAGGCGTGATTATCGCTACGGGAGCGATTGAATATCCGGCGGAATATCAAGCGATGACCGCGCCTGCGCTTTCGCAACTCGGCATCAGCAAAGTTTTAACCCTGACTTCGACTTACGACCACCGCGTTATTCAGGGCGCGGAATCAGGTTTGTTTTTGGCGAAAATTCACGAGCTTTTAATCGGGCAGCACGGCTTTTACGACGAGGTTTTCAAGGATTTGGAAATCAATCTGCCGCCGCTTCGATGGGCGCAGGATTATAATCCGTCGCTGCTCGGCGGCGACCATTTCCGCGAGCAAACCGAAAAGCAAGCGAAGGTTTTGGAATTAATAAACGCTTACCGCATTCGCGGGCATCTGCTCGCCGATATTGACCCGCTGAATATGACGGCGCACCACGCTTGGGAACTCGACCTTGAAAATTTCGATTTGACCGTTTGGGATTTAGACCGCGAATTTATCACGGGCGGTCTTCACGGAACGCGCACCGCAACCTTGCGCGAAATTTTATCTATCTTACGCCGCGCATACTGCGGTAAAGTCGGCATCGAATATCGCCATATTCAAAGCAAAGAAGAAAAAACCTGGATACGCGAACAGATTCGGCAACAATTCGTTGACACCGTGCCGCTCGCGCCGGAAACGCAAAAAGAATTGCTGCAAAAACTTATCGAAGCTGAGCAGTTCGAGCAGTTTCTGCATAAAAAATATCTTGGACAAAAACGTTTTTCGCTCGAAGGCACGGAAACCGTTATTCCGCTTCTCGACCAATTGGTTGAAAACGCTTCGGGAAAAGGCGTGGAAGAAATTTTTATGGGAATGGCGCATCGCGGGCGTTTAAATGTTTTGTCGAACATCATCGGCGACGCGGAAAAAGGCGATATGGCGGAGCGCATTTTCACCGTTTTTGAAGGCACATCGCATCCGTCTTTCCCTGCCGACGAAGGCGATGTGAAATATCATCAAGGCGCGGTTGGAAAACGCAAAACGAAAAATGGCAATGACGTGAAAATTCAACTTTCGTGTAATCCGTCGCATCTCGAATTCGTGGACGCGGTGGTTGAAGGAATGGCGCGAGCCAGACAAGATGAATTGCTGGAGGACAACGATTCTTCGGCGCGTGATGCAGTTCACGACCGGATTTTGCCAGTTCTTCTGCACGGCGACGCGGCGTTCGCCGGTCAAGGCATCGTAATGGAAACGCTGCAGCTTGCTAATTTAAAAGGTTATAGTGTCGGCGGAACGATTCACATTGTCATCAATAATCAAATCGGTTTTACGACCGGACCGGACGCGGCGCGAAGTTCAATTTATTCGACCGACGCGGCGCAAATCACGCAGCTTCCCATTTTTCACATTAACGGCGACGACCCGGAAGCCGCGTCCCGCGTCGTAAAAATTGCTTTGGATTATAGGCAGGAATTTAACAAAGACGTTGCGCTCGATTTAGTCGGTTTTCGGCGCCTCGGACACAATGAAGGCGACGAGCCGAGCTATACGCAGCCGCTGATGTACGCGCGGGTTAAAGCGCATCCGGGCGTGCGCCATCTCTACGCGCAAAAACTCGTTCGTGAAGCAATTATCAGCGAGGACGAACTTGCGAAAATGACCGATAAAGTCGTCGCTAAATACGAAGATATTTTGCGACGCGCCAAACAAATCGCCACTGAAAAACCGAAACGAGAAAAACTTCCAGCGCCGGTTCAAGACGAAGACGGTTCAAAAATTTTGGAAACAGCGATTTCAAAGGAAACTTTAACGAAAATTTCAGAGAAAATCTCGCTCGTTCCCGAAGGCTTTCACGTCAATCCGAAAATGGTCGGACAACTCGCTCGCCGCGCTAAAATGGGAACGGGCGAAGTGCCGATGGATTGGGGTTTTGCCGAAGCGATCGCATTCGGCTCGCTGGCATTGGACGGAACAAATGTGCGCCTGAGCGGACAAGATTCGGGACGCGGAACTTTTTCGCACCGCCACGCGCTGATGTATGACACGATTAACGGCACGGTTTGGTGTCCGCTCGGCGAGCTTGGCGGCGCGAAAACCAACGCGAAATTTGAGGTTTTCGATAGCTCATTATCCGAACAAGGCGTTCTCGGTTTTGAATACGGTTACTCGGTCATCGCTTCAGACGCGCTCGTGATGTGGGAAGCGCAATTCGGCGATTTTTCCAACGGAGCGCAGGTAATTATTGACCAATACATCGCCGCATCCGAAGAGAAATGGAATCAAAAATGCCGGCTCGTAATGCTTCTGCCGCACGGTTATGAAGGTCAAGGACCGGAACATTCTTCCGCCAGATTAGAAAGATATTTGCAACTTTGCGCGGAAAATAATTTGCAGGTTTGTTACCCGACAACACCGGCGCAGTTTTTTCATCTGCTTCGCCGCCAAGCGAATCAGAAAATCGTTCGTCCTTTGATTGTCATGACACCGAAAAGTTTGCTTCGTCTGCCGGCTGCGAGTTCGAGAATTGAAGAATTAACGAGCGGCGGATTTCAGCCCGTTATTGACGATGTTTCGATTGTTAATCGAGCTGAAATAAAGCGTATTGTTTTATGTTCAGGAAAAGTCTTTTATGATTTACAGACGGCGCGTGAAACGGCGCATGATTTGAAGGTGGCGATTATTCGGCTCGAACAATTTTATCCGTTTCCGGCTGAAAGATTGCGAGAAATTTTTGCGTCTTACGAAAACGCGACTCAGATTTTCTGGACGCAGGAAGAGCCGCAAAATATGGGCGGTTGGACGTTTGTCGAGTCGCGCTTGCGGGAAATCAAAACTAACTTGAGTTTGCGCTACGTCGGCAGAGCAGCGTCGGCTTCTCCGGCAACCGGCTCCTACGCTATTCACAATCTCGAACAGGAAAAAATCGTGAACGATGCGCTCATTAAGGAAACCGACGAAATCTCGGCGGCAAGCACGGCAGAAGTCGCGGAAAAACTTGCTCCGGCGGGCGCGTAAAACCAATTACGAATTTCAAATTACGAATTACGAATGAAGGAAGCAATTTCTTTTAATTCGTAATTCGTAAATGACTATTGCAGATTCATCTTCCGCAAAATTTCCTGATAGCGCGGCTCTGAGTGCAGATTGTGAAAAAACTGTCGGCATCTGCGAATACGATGTTGAATGTGAAATTAAACTTTTCTCACTGTTTTTATTCGGATAGGTTCATCTTTTTCAGAAGCTGTTTGAACCGCGCATCCGAACGCAGAGGCGCGAGAAAATCGTCGTGTTTCAGTCTGGTGAAACGGTCGTCACGCGCTTCGATGCCTTTTTCCAAATCGGCAAAAGCCGTGTCGAAATCGCCGAGCGCGACGTGAATGTAAGGCATCAGATAAAACCTCATAGTCGAGCCGTGTTTTTTGAGGCGTTCGAGAATTTCTAAGGCTTCTTTCCGTCTGCCCGTTTTGGCATACGCGACGGCTAACTCGGTTTGCCCTTTGCTGTCGAGTTTTTCGTGCGGAATTGTTTCCAGCATCACAATAGCCTTGTCGTAATCGCCGCATTCAGCATAGTGATAACCGGACGCTTCTATTCGCCCTTCTTCCGAAAACTGGTAAAGGGCGATAAATTTCTCCAAATACTCGAACGCTTTTTCGCAGCCTTCTTTTTGCCGCACAACCCCGTAATAATTTTGCGCGATTGGCTTGGTCAGAGGCGCGAGTGAGCGAGCCTTTTCCATCTCCGCGAAATATTCTTCGGTTTTTCCAATAGTGTGAAAATTCAAACCGCGCCAATGATGCGCTTCCACATTGTTCGGATTTAGCTCAATCGCCCGCGCAAAGGCTTTTTCGGCTTCCGCCCAATTCCATTCGTGTTCATACAAAATCCAGCCCAACGCTGAATAGCCTTCGGAAAAATTCGGGTCAATCGCCAGAGCCTTCTGTGCCATCTCTTTGGCTTTGGCATAGCCTTCAAAAGTCGGAAAAGCTTCGTGATTTGTGAGCATCGAATAAGCATCAGCCAAGCCCGCGTAAGCCGGAGCGAAATTCGGTTCGAGCGCGATGGCTTGTTCAAAATACGGAATGGCTTTTTTCATTTCCGATGCCTGCCGTTTGTTCCACAGATAACGACCTTTCAAATAATTTTCGTAGGCTTCGGGGTTAGCCGTCGGGTTTTTGGCGAGCGTCGCCGACGGCGTTAATCGGGGCAGTAATTGAACCGAGATTTTATCTTGTAAATTCAAAATCTCATTCGTTTTTCCGTCAAACTGTTCTGACCAAATTTGCTCGCCGGTGCGGACGGAAACGAGTTGGAGCGTAACCCGCAGCCGCTCGCCTTCAGTCTGGATTCTGCCGTCTAAAACCGCATCAACTTCCAATTTTTTCCCGGCTTCAATCGTATCGCTTTCCTCTCTGGCAAAACGCAAAACCGAGCTTGTCGGACGCACGGAAATTTCGCTCAAGTTGCCGAGTTTCGTAATCAAAGCGTCGGTAATTCGCAGTCGTAATTCCTCGTCTTCATTTTTCGAGGCAAAGGATTTGAGAGGCAGGACGGCGATTGATTTGGTTTCCGACAGTGAAGTTTTAGTTCGTGAATTTTGATAACGCCAAACTGCAAAACCGCCCGTCAACACGAGAAGCAAACCTGCCGCCAAAGCGAAGGCTTTTGAACTAAGAATGGAAAACTGAGGACTGTGAGTTTTTTCTTCTTTAACGACGATCTTTATGTTTTCGAGAACAGGCTTTTCGTTCTCAGTTTTCAGTTCTTCGTTTTCAGTTGGAGAAATTTCTTCAATCAGAGTTTGCGAAACCGCGTGGCGTTCGATAATAATTTCGCCGTTTCTGTGTATGTTTTCAATATTTCGCACTTCGCCCGCAAAGCGATAACCGCGTCGCGGCACAGTTTGGATTAAATCTTAGCTCTCGCCAAAATCCTTGAAAGTTTTTCGCAATATGTAGATATGCCGCGAAAGATTGCTTTCTTCGACAAACGAATCCGCCCAGACTTTTTCTAGCAATTCGTCTTTCGTGATAACCTCGCCGCCGTTTTCGGTCAACACGCATAACAACTCAATTTCCTTCAAAGGCAGATTGACCGGCTTATCTTCACACCACAAAACACGCTTTTCCGCGTCCAGCCGAAACCTGCCGAATTCTCTTAAACAATTGATTTTATTAGCCATAAATGTCTCTGAGAAATAATGGAGAAACAATGGAGAAAAAGTTCAGGACTTTCCCTCGCAACTTCGGATTAAATCCAAATCGCCAACGAAAAACGTTGAGCCAGCTTTGGAGGAAGTGTTCGGTTGTGCGGCTGATTGTTTTCGTTACAGCCAATTCTAAAACAATTGATGATAAATACAAAGAAAATTTTAATCACGACGGAAAGCCGCGAAATTTTTACTGTGCGCGGAAAAAACAAAGAAGTTTTGCGCGGCTTTTGTCGAAACTGCGAACTAGAGGTTGAAATGTTGACGTTCGACAAAGCGGTTTCGCTCTCTGGCATTGCCGCGCTGGAAATCATGCGCCGCCTCGAAACGGGCGAAATTCATTTTCAGGAAACGGCGGGCAGCCCTTTGCTAATTTGCTCCGATTCGCTATTCGAAAAAACGAATCAGCCTGCGACCGCAAAAGAAAGTCAGCCGAAATGGAGTTTGACGGCGACGGCTTTCGATAAACTTTTATCGTGCTTGGACACAGACCGCGAAAAGTCCGGCGAAAAATATCTACTTCTGCGCCGCAATCTCGTGCGTTTTTTTGAAGGACGCAGATTTTCCGAAGCCGATGAAGCGGCAGACGAAGTTTGCAATCGTTTGGCGCGAAAACTCGACGCGAACGAACGAATCGAAAATATCAATCAATATGCTTATGGCGTGGCGAGGATGCTTGCTCTGGAATTTTATAAAAGACAGACACGCCAGCAAAAAGCGTTGAGCGAGTTGCCGAAGAACGAGATTTTTCCAAACGAGACGGACGAAACAGAATCGTGGCTCGAATGTTTGCATAGCTGTTTGAACGATTTACCCGCCGAGAGCCGAGAGTTGATTTTAACTTACTATCGCGGCGACGGGCGCGAAAAAATCGAAAACCGTCAAAAATTAGCGGAAAAATTGGGCATTCCGCAAAATGCTCTGCGAAACCGTGCAGTCCGTCTGCGCGACAAATTAAAAATTCTCATTGTCAAAAATTTAAAAAGACAAACAGTTTAGCGACACATTTTTGCAATTTGTGTCAGTTATAAATAGAGGAGAAATATGAAAATTTTCGCACGGATTTTTTTGACGAAGCAACTTTTTACCGATGAAGAGCAGGCAGTTCGATATTTTCTCGGCGAACTTTCCGAAAACGAGCAAAGCGCGGTTGAAGAGCGTTTTTTCGCGGACGAAGATTACAGCCGTTTTTTAGACACGGCGGAAAACGATTTAATTGACGATTATGTTTGCGGCAAACTCGATTTCCGGCAGACGCAAAATTTTGAACGTAACTTTTTAATTTCCGAGCGGCGACGCGAAGAAGTTCGCTTGGCGCAAATTTTACAAACCGAAACTTTTGTCGAAAGAGCCGTTATTCCGATTCCGCCGTCAGTTTCTCTTCACCAATGGTTTAATAATCTTTTCCGTGTTCCGAATTTAGCCTGGACAGGCGGTACAGCGACGATTGCAATTTTAATTTTGCTTGGCAATTATTGGTTTATAAATTCGCCCGAAAAAAATCAAAACGCACAAATCAAAATTGAAAATCAAACGCCGGTCGCCATTGAAAATCAAATGCAAATCGCCGATTTGTCAGAATCGTCTTCGTTTGGTGTTTTGCCGGTCGGCAACAAGACACCATCAGAATCGAATGTAATTCAAAAGCAATCGATTGTTCGTCAAAACTTAAAATCCACGACTAAACCGATTTTAGAAAAGCGGCAAACCGCGCCGCGTGTCGAGCCTTCTCACCTGCTTAATAAACTTTCAAAAGCGAAAACAAGCATTTCTTTAACTGCTTAAGTGGTTAAAAACTTGGGCGGTTATTTCATTCTTCTTAGATTTTTTTTCAAAAGTTGAAATTTTTTGCGACACATTTTGCGAATTCTCGCCAGTAAACAATGAAAGTCAAGATATTTGCAAACAGTCGGCAACTATTAATTATCTAAAATTGATAACTTGCCCGCACACTAACTACGGCAACTTTGTCTGTCAATCAATAAACCCGCGATTAATTTCGCACAAAATTCTCTGGAGGAGAAAACACAAATGAACAACAAAATATTTTTCGCAACAATTAGAAATATATACAAGTCGTTTTTAACGCTGCTTGTATCCGTCGCATTTCTCAGTTCGCAGCTATTTATTGGCGGTGCAACGATTTCCGTTGCACAAGCCCCAAGTAAATCCAAAATAAATTTTAATGCCAGAATATCGACATTTAAAACACGAGCTAATCAATACAATGATGTTTCTAACCAGATTCGCTCATTGGCAAGCAAATCTTTTAATTTAAAACAAGATGCTGAGACTGCCGTAGATATTCTGAGCAAAAATCGCGAGGTTCTTGAGCGCAATACCCGCCATTCTTTAGTTGATATTGCTCTGAAAAATACTGCATTTAAGCAAGCAGTAGAAGCCGAAGCGAAAAAAATAGGTGCTGGCAGACTTATGAAGGAAATTAATGCAAGTCCCAACCGAGTAATGAGTATTGCCGGTGCCAGTCAAGTGCGATCTGAGATGAAAAGCAGTCTTAATAAATTGGCACAAGATTTCAAAAAGCTTGGAATTAATCTAAGTAGTGCCAAAAACAAACTTCAATTTAAAAAAACCAGCGGACAAAATATCAACTTGTTTGATACAAGTGATAGTCCATTCATTTTGACGACGGCTTCATATCAGATATTCACCCCAGAACCTAAAAGAATTGGTGAAATGAATTATTATCCGGTAGAAATGATACGAATCGGCTATGGACGTTCAAACGAAACCTCCGAATCCAGAGCCGCAGCTGTTGAACCGATTACAATTACAGGTGCTTTGATAATAGCAGTGGTTCTCATAATCGGAGCCTGGGGGGCTGCTAAAGTGCAAGATCTTCAGGAGCAGGAAGTACCTCCGGGAGCTGATCCTGACTACGATACCCGGTCGGATTTTGAAGTCTGTACAGATGAAGCTCAAGAGAGACTTGATAGATGTTTGCGACAGAAACAAGGTGATTTCTGGGGAGAAACTGGATGCTGGGCAGCTTACTCTCTAAAGATGGGTGAATGTATTATACTTCCGCAATAAATCAGCAGCATTAATTTTTAACTGAGACGACGTTTAGCCAAATCGCAAAAGCGTCGTCTCGCAACATTCTTCATTAATTCAACAACAGCGAGGGTAAGGCATGAACGGACATAAAAAGCTCGTCGTCAGTCGTGCTGCCATATTCATCGTCGTCGTTTTGCTGATTTTGAGCGGTTCGGGTGAGACTTGTTTCGGCGGAAGTTCAACCAAAACTTTCGATTTCGGCGCGGGCGGCGACAACCCGACTTTTCGCAGTCATTCGCGCAGGTTTGCCGCGCCGGAAAATGTGGCAATCGTCGTCGCGGTCAATTATCGCACGACGGGCGAAACGGGTGTTGCGATTGTCGTGGAAATCAAAGATGAGGCTAATCAAACACTAACTTCGCGGGAAGTTACTGCGGAAAAAACGGCAAAGCGCCTGGTCATTAATATCGCCGCCGCCGAAAACAAAATTCACGGTTGCGAAAAGTTTTGGCAGGTTCGCGTTCGCAGTAAATCGGGCGAAATTCCGACGGCGCGAATTTTCGGCTACATAACTTTTAGCTTTGTTGACCTGGCGGCAATTCAAATTGATGTGGAAGACAAATCAATCAATTTGGCGAAAGGCAAGCAAATGACAATAAATGTCGGCAACGCGGGGTCTTTCAATCATCCGGGCGTGATTACATTTCGGGCGAGTTGGCTGCATAGCCTTATCGATTTGGTTTTGCCGCTCAAGTTTGAACTCATCAGACCGGACGAAAGCATCGCTAAAACGCTTGTCGGCTACGCGCTGAACTCAAGCGGCAGACCGCGCCTCGATTTTAGCCACCACATTACTCTGGCGGAAGCTGAACAAACCGGCGCGTGGAAATTGCGAATCTCGAACGAAACCGAACACGACATTATCAAAATCAAACCGACGGTGACTTTTACCAAAAAATGTTTTGAATAACGAAGAGGCGAAAAATGAAAATCAAAACACCACACCAAAAAAAATCGGATGGTTGTTCGTAATTGGATTGACAGCAAGGGACAAAACCAAACTTTGACGTTTCCGCATGAATCCGCTCCGACGAGAAATCCGTTCACCAATTTGGACTGCGCCACAAGAGCAATGGTCAGGCGCGTCGAACAAGGCAGCCTGCATTTTGCCGAAACCGACAACGGGCATTTGCTCATCTGCGCCGCTTCGCTGGAAAAATAATTTTTGGCGAGCAAATAAATAGAGTGCTGTCGCTTAACGGATGCGGCGATAGGTAACGCTCTCGGCTACGTATCCTGTCAAACACATCAAAAGGAGAAAAAAATGAAAAACAAAAAAATTATGTTCACTTGTTTAGTCGCCGCGTTATTGACGGCATTTCTAATCCCGGTCAACGCGCAAATTCAAGACGGCTGCAACAACGCTCCACGCGGAGACGCTCTGCTTGGAACCTGGAGAGTCAGAATCACTCAAAATGCGCTGCCGCTTGACGAGTTGATGACTTTCAGCACTGGCGGCGGAATCGTCGAAAGCAATAATTTCGCCTTTTTCCAAATCGGACTGGCAGCCGGTCCCGGACACGGAACCTGGAGATACGCCGGACGGAATCGCTTTCCGTTCACCTTCATTAAATTTTTGTTCACACCGGAAGGAGCCGCTGCCGGAACGTTGAAAGTTACAAGCGTTATTACTTATTCCCCGAGGAACGATACGTGGAGCAGTGAGGCGACGGTGGTAACTTGCGACACAATGGTGAATAACTGTATGCCTCTTGATATAACCAACGGACACGCCACGCGCATTGTCGCCGGTTTATAGAGGTAAATTGCGGAATTCGAAGCAGTAAAACGCGGGCATTTTGAAATTTTAGAAGCCCGCCAATCACAAAAGTTTTTAGAGCGTGTCTGAAAAGTCACTGAAGTCTGCCGCTATTAAAGCGCGTGGCTTTCAGCCGCCAAACCCGACTTTTCAGACTAGCTCTAACATTATTAAATATTCTAAGGAGTGATAACGAAATGCGAAAAAAAGTTTTTCTAATGCTGACAATATGCTTGTCAGCGATGATATTTTCGACAACGGCTACAGCGCAGCAAAAATTTTCCGTGAGTTTGAACGGCGTGCAGGAAGTTCCGGCGCGAGCAACCAATGGACAAGGTTCTTGTCTGGTCACGCTCAGCTCGACCGAAACCCAATTTACCGTTAATTGCACGTATGGCGGATTAACTTCGGCGGTTGTTGCCGCGCATATTCACGATGCCGGTCCGGTCGGTGTCAACGGTCCGATTCGTTTCAATTTCAATTTCACCGGCGCGACGAACGGCACCATCGGACCGTTGACGTTCGCCGTGACACCCGCCCAAGTCGCCAATTTACGGGCGAAGCGATGGTATGTCAATATCCAGACCTCGATGTTCATCGGCGGCGAGATTCGCGGGCAAGTCAAAGTGGCAAATACTCAACTTGACCTTGACGGTGATGGGCGCACAAACATCGCTGTTTTCCGGCAGAGTGCCAACACAATCTTTACGCTAGATGATATAACCAACAACATCACAGCCAATTCATTCGGGTCTGGAACAGGCGACCTTTTTCTGTCAACCAACGATTTTGACGGCGACGGCAGATGCGATCCGGTTCTTGTTAAAATCATCCAAACGAGCGGCGACGCATACCACAGCATTCTGCAAACGGGCAGTAACTCAATTCGCACTGCTCAGTGGGGTAACTTTCTGACGGCGAACAACGAAAGACTCGTATATGGAGATTACGACGGCGACGGCAAACAAGACATCGCTGTTTTCCGCATCGGCACGGGCGTTTGGTATATTCTCGAAAGTTCAACTAATACCGGACGTGCCGTTCCGAACTTCGGCGCGGTCGGTGATTTTCCGGCAGTCGGCGATTACGACAAAGACGGCAAAACCGATTTGGGCGTGATTCGCGTCGAAAGCGGTCAGTTAATTTGGTATATCCAGAATAGCTCAAACGGACAAATGCGGGCAGTTCCTTTCGGCTTGTCAACCGACGGCTTTTTCTTTTTTCGCCCGTTCGATTTTGACGGCGACGGCGCACAGGATATAGCGGTTAATCGTAATATCGGAGGTAATCGCGTTTTTTACATTTTGCGAAGCTCCGACAACCAGGTGGTTGCTTTGCAATGGGGCTTTACTTCCGATACGCCATTTTACGGTGATTACGACGGCGACGGCAAAACCGACATCGTGGCGCGACGCACCATCAGCGGTCAATACGTTTGGTATATCTACCAAACCTCCAATCAACAGGGACGCGCCGTGACCTTCGGAGCAGCAGGCGACCAATAAACCTTCGGATTTAATTTCATTTGATAAAAGACCGCCGCTAAGTAGATGGACAAAATTAAATGCAAGTGCAATTCGGCGCGTGTCCCCCTTAAAATCGCGGAATCCGAAACAGTAAAACGCGGGCGTTTTGAAATTTAGAACGCCCGCCAATCACAAAATCATTAGACCAAAAGGAGAAAAATAAAAGAAAAAGAATGAAATTTTATTTTTTCTCTGCTTTCTTTTCGATTTGCTTAATCAACTTCGTCGCGTGGTTTCTTGCAATCAGCGGAATGCGTTCGTCGTTGCTGAGTTCATTTAAAAGTGGAATCATCTGCACTGCGTCGGAAATTTCGTTGCGCCTAACCATTGAATCAAGCGAATCAAGCAGTTTTGGTGATTCGAGCGGTTGATTTTCACGCGCCACGGTAATATCGAAAATCCATATAAATTGCAGTCCGATTCGACGGTACTCATCCGCCAAAGTTTTCGCGTCTTTGTTGTCAGTCCAATTAAATTTCGCTTCCCGCATCCGCCCGTCCTTCTTCATCGTGAATTTCATCGTGCCGAGATTCGAGAAATCTTTTTCATATTGATAATTTTCCGTCGAATCGAGAAAATTCAACGCCTGCCAGGTTGTCTTTATTCGTTCCAGAGCCTCGGCGGAAAGCTGAATAGGGTCGGTTACCGGCTCGGCAAAATCTTTTTTCTGAAATGTGATTTTACCTTTTCCGTTGTCGTCGTGTTCGATGTAAATTTTTGAAATGAAAAAGTCCGACTTTGAAAATTCGTAGAAATAAACCGACTTATCGTCGGTTGCCGCCGGATGCGCGTCACTCTTTACTTTATCGTCCGTTTGTTCGGTTGGGGGCGTTCGACTTTCAGATTCGGGACGCGCATTTTTTTTGACAACGGGTATCGAATCGTTTTCGGCGACGGGCTGCGTTTTCGTCAATGTCGTTTCCTTCGCAGTTTTCTTTTTGGCTGCCTTGCGTTTTGTCTGGGCGGACGCAGAAAACGCCAAAGTCAAAAATAAAAGACAAATGATGGTTTTTGAAAATTTTATTTGAAGCATATTTATTCAAACCTGACGGAAACAACTTTTGAAACGCCGGCTTCCTGCATCGTTACACCATACAAAGCCTTCGCCGCTTCCATTGTGCGTTTATTGTGCGTGATGACGATAAACTGCGTTTTCTCAGACATTTCGGCGATTTTATTGACAAATCTTCCGACGTTTGCATCGTCGAGCGGCGCGTCAACTTCATCCAATAAACAAAACGGTGCCGGACGATATTGAAAAATTGCCATCACCAGCGCAATCGCCGTCATCGCCTTTTCGCCGCCCGAAAGCAGCAAGATATTTTGCAGCCGTTTTCCCGGCGGCTGCGCGACGATTTCGATGCCAGCTTCCAAGACGTCTTCGGCTTCAAGCAAAGTCATCTCGCCTTTCCCTCCGCCGAAAAGCTCTTGGAAAAATTCGGCGAAGTTGCAGTTTATTGCTTCAAAAGCTGCGCGGAACCGGTCGCGCGAACGCTGTTTTATTTCCCGAAGTGCTGCTTCCGCCGCCGCGATGCCGTCAATTATGTCTTGCCGTTGCACGGTCAGAAACGTTAGCCGTTCTTCAATTTCTCCTAATTCTTCGAGCGCAAGCATATTAATTGCGCCGAAGTTTTCAATTTTTTCGCGCAAATCTTCAACTGTCTGCCGCACCGCATCTAAATCAAAATCGCTTTCGACCGTTTCGCTTTCAACCAATTCAAGCAACGACAAATTCAGTTCCGACGCGCTTTTTTCGTTCAAATTTTTCAAGCGCGTAACGGCTTCGGTCTGCCTGATTTCCAGTGCGGCACGTTCGTTGCGAGCCTCGGAGGATTTTTTATTCAATTCGGCGAGTCCTGCCGACATCGCATCTGCCGTTTCCCGCGCAAGTTTTAGATGCGCGATGTTTTCGGAAAGTTCGTCCTGCTCGCCTTTTTGCTCGGCGGCGAAAACGACGATTTTTTCCTTGATTTCGGCAATAGAATTTTCCAAACCCTTAGCTTTCTCATCGGTTTCTAAAATTTCCAAACTCTGATGCGCAAGACGCGATTCGAGTTCTTTTTCTTCGGCTTCAACGCGCCTTAAAGTATTTAAAGCTGAACGCCGACGCTCCGTCGATGTGGCGGCAAAAGTTTTCTTTTCATTTAAAACGACGTTTTCCGCGTTTAATTCATTTCGTGTTTCGTTCAATCTTTGTGAAATTTTCGCCAAGTTTTCAGATGCTGCGTTTCTCGCTCGTTCCGCTTTTCCGGCATTAACTTTTGCTTCCGTTCGTTTACCTTCGGTTTCAAGCAGTTCCGCCTTGATTTGTTTTGCTTCTTCGCCAACCACTCGTTTATGTCGTTCGGCACGTTCGGTTTCCTGCACGAGCGATTTCGCCCCGATTTCGATTGAAAGAAGTTCGCGCTCGACCTTGACTATAAACGACTGCAAATCAACCAGCTTATTTTCTTTTTCGACTAAAATTTCACGCGTCTTTGACGCGTCCTTTTCGGCTTTTGCAACTTCTTCGCTTAACTTTTCGGTCGCGTTTCCGAGTTCGCGCAATTCACGCTTGAAAGCCAGAAGCGAAGCGTTTTTCTCGTTAGCGTTTGCCTTTCCGCCGACAAAAAGTTTTCCGCCGAAATTTAAATCGCCGTCGAAACTAACAAATGTTTCATCATATTTCGCGTTTAATTTTTCTAAATCTTCAACTAATCGTGCTGCCATTTCACGCGGAAAAGTTTTTGCCAGAAGCTCAATAAAATCAGCGTTTGTGCCAAGGAAATTTGCGATTTGCGATTTGCGATTCTCCGTCTTCGGCTTTGAACTTTGAACTTTGAACTTTGAACTTTGAACTAAAACCGCAATGCGACCAAGATTATTTTCATTCAAATATCGAATCGTTTTACGCGCTGCTTCTTCCGATTCAACAAGAACTGTCTGCAAATAACTTCCAAACAAATTCTCAACTGCCTTTTCCGCCCGTTCGTCAACATTCAATTTATCCGCCAAAGTTCCAAGAAATTTCACGCCGATTTGCTTTTGTTCGGCGAAAAGTTTCTGCACCGTCGGCGCGTAGATTGTTTTTCTTTCTTCAAGTTCCTGCAAAGTTTCAAGCCGATGCGTTTTGCGGGAAAATTCTTCGCGCAAATCTCTCAAAACCTTTTCGTTCGATTGCAAAACATTCCGCGCGCCGCCTGATTCTTCAAGAATTTCTTGTTTTTCTGCGTGCAGATTTTCTAACTTTCGACGCTCTTTTTCTAAAGTTTTTCCGAGTTTTCCGGCTTCCTTTTGATGTTCGGCAAAAGTCTCTTCAGCGCGTTCACCTTCGCGGCGCAAACCTTCGAGACGTTCCTTCAATCGTTCGCCCGCGTTTTCAAGCTGCCGTTCAATTTCCGTTAAACGCTCCGATGCCGCTGTGTGCCGCAAAATTTCTACTCTTTCAGATTCGAGAGTTTTTTCGATTTTGTTTAATTCTTCAAGTTTTAATTGATATTTGCTTTCGGCATCGCGCAAATCGAGTTCCGATTTTTCAGCACGCGAGCGTTCCGCTTGTTCGTCTTTTTTTAATCTTTCGATTTCGATTTTGAGAAGTTTGAATCTCTTTTCGACGGCTTCGATTTCACCTCTGAGCGCGGCGGAACGTTGTTTGAGGCTGGTGATTTGCTCGGTTTTGTATTGTTTTTCGCGCTCGTTTCGGTCTCTTTCAAGCGCATTTTCCGAATGCTGTGCGCGCAGCTGTGCCAAATTTTCTTCCGCTTCCCGCGCCTTTCGTGTCGCTTCGCGGAATGTGTCGTCTTTTTCGGCAACCTCCCAAAACGCCACGCGTTCGATTTTTTGCGCCGCTTCGAGCTTTGCTTCTAAATCGTCAACCAATTCTGAAAGATGTTTGCCTTCGGCGGCAAAGGTTTGTCTCAAAACGCGGCGAAACTCTTCGCGCAAAATTTTATAACGGCGAGTTTTCGCGGCTTGGCGGCGAAGTATATTGGCTTGCTTTTCGATTTCCGAAACGATGTCGGAAATTCGGCTCAAGTTTATTTTCGCTGATTCCAGACGCGCTTCGGCAGCGCGTTGGCGCGTGCGAAATTTGGAAATTCCCGCCGCTTCTTCGATTAAATTTCGGCGATCGGAAGGCTTTGAAGATAGAATTTGTCCGATTTTTCCCTGCTCAATCAGCGCGTAATGTGCGCCGCTCAAACCCGTTCCGGCAAACAAATCTTGGATGTCGCGCAGACGGCAAGTTTTTCCGTTCAAAAGATATTCGCTCTCGCCGGAAAGATACAGGCGGCGCGTCACGGAAACGGCTTCGCCGGGCGCAAATTCGAGCGCGAACGTGCGCGGTTTCCAATGCCGTTTGGTTTTTATTTTCGTCTGGACGGCTTGAATCGAGCCGACTTGCGCGGCTTGAACTTTTTCAACTTCGTATTCTTCCGAATGAAACCCGTTAAATTCGTCGCCGACTGTTGATTGCTCTACTTCAATCTCTACTAAATCAATCGCCTTTTCATCTAAGCTGCTGAGACTTTCATCAATGTTTTCGAGTTCACTCTCGTGCGTGTCAATAAATGATTCGTCGCGGACAAGATGAAGAACGACTTCCGCCATTCCCGACGCTTTACGCTTGCTCGTGCCTTGAAAAACGACATCTTTCATTTCCTCTCCGCGCAAAGATTTCGCTTTTTGCTCGCCTAAAACCCACGCAATCGAATCGGAAACGTTACTTTTCCCGCAGCCGTTCGGACCGACAACCGCCGTTATTCCGTTGCCTGTAAAGACAATTTCGGTGTAATCGGCGAAAGATTTAAAACCTGTAATTTCGAGACGTTGGAGTTTGAACATCGTATAGTGCTTTTTGGAGAGAATCAGCACTATATTTTGTTCATTTGTTGGATTTAAGTCAAATCTGATCCAATTACGAATTACGAATTTCAAATTACGAATGGTGAGACTTCCAATTTCGTAACTCGTAATTTGAAATTCGTAATTGATTTAAAAGTCTTCGTCTTTCAAGTTTCGCAAACCTTGTTTCTTGGCTCGTTCGTTGTCGAGTTCAGTCAAAACGTCAAACAGAAAATTCATGTTGCTCGTTATGCTGATAACGACAGCAAATTCGGTTTCCGAATTCGTAAATTTAAATGTTCCGCTGTTGACTTCGATAATTTCACGAAACGCCTTAATACCGTTATGAGAGTTGGCTTCGGCGTCAACGATTGTGCCTTCGTTAAACGAAACGCTCGCCAAATGTAATTTTGATCTAACAATTAGCAAACCCGTCATCCTCGAATTTTCAATCGTCTGCACGGCATCGAAAATACTCACATAAGCCAGATTGCCCGCAAAAGTTACATCAGTGCGGATTTTTTGCGGCGATTTGTCCCGCGTCGTATTAAAAATCAAATCTCAAACCGAAACGAATCGTTCGTTGACGATAAGTTCTTGTCGGAATGAGAAAACTTTGATAGTTTGCCAGTTGCGTTGCGCTCGGAGTCGCGCTCAAAGCGGTGAAATCTATAAACTCCGAACCGAAACTGAACACCGACATATTAAGAATGTTTCCGAATTCGACGGTCGGGCGCAGCTTATATCTTTCGCCGAATTTCCATTCTCTGGTTAATGTTAAATCAAAGATATATTGCTTCGGTCCGCGTCCGGCGTTTCTGGGCAGATTTCCGCTTCTTGCGCCAATTGGCGGAAGCGAAAACTGCGCTGCGAGCGCGGTCGGAAACGGTGAGTTAGGTTCTCTGAATCGAATATCTTCGATGTTGCCGTTAAAATTCGGGCGGTCGGTGCTGACATCGTTAAGATTGCGGTCAACACCGTAGCCCAAACTGAAAGGCGCGGAACTGCCGAAACGGAAAAGCGGTGAAAATCTTATTTTGCCTAACCACCAAGGCGTGTCGAATACGCCAGACAAAGCGAAACGATGTCGACGGTCTTGCAAACTTCTCGCCCATTCGCGGCTGAAATCACCGTTTATTTCGGCGTTCGTCGTGTTGTTTAAACCGTCATCGCGAAGACTGGAAAGCGTGTAAGCCGCTCTGAAAGACGAACCGAAACCGTAACCTAGTTTGCGAAAACGGCTCCGCATTTCTAAAACCAGACCGTGATAAAACGAATTTCCGATTGAAGAAACTCTTTCTGTTTCCCCGATGGTCGGGTCGGGTCTGAACCGAGACACTGCCGCTAATGCAATTCCAATCGGCGAGCCGATAGAGTTGAAAGTGTCAATGGTGGCGGTTGATGGAGAGGTAATTGAGCTGTTGACGCTGTTCAAGTTGACGATGCAAGTTACCGTCGCCGTCGGCGAGCAAGTTCCGCCGGCTGCCGTAGCAACGCCGCTTCCGTCATTAGTCGGACCGAGAACGAAATTATACGTTCTAACCGTTCCGTTGGCGTTCGTGAACCTGAAAGGATTTGCCAGCAGGTAAGCCGTAAAATCATTAAAACCAGCCGGAACAACCGGCACGTTCGGATTGAATTCGCGCCACAAACGAGCGGTTTTGTTCACCGTGTAATTGGCTTCAAAAACGATACCTTTTGTCAGCTCGCGTTCAAATCCAACGTTGAATTGATAGCTTTCGGGAATTTTCAAATTCGGGTCAACCGACCGCAGCGGATTACTGGTATTTGCCGTGTTCGTCGCAAAACCCAAATTTTGACTGAAGCCTAAAGAAGTTAAGGCATTTCTTAAATCTGAAACGGAGGAGTAGCCGTTCGGAAACTGCTGCGAGATTCTGGCGAGAACGGCAACCCGTCTTGCGTCGGCACCGGAAGTTCCGATGAAGTTCGTATCAAATTGAAACAAATTACCCGAAGAATTTTGAATAAAATCGCCGACCGTACGAAGAAGCGCGCGATTGTAAAAAAGTCCTGCGCCGAAACGAATTACGCCTTTTCCTTTTTTGAACGGGTCGTAAGCAATCCCGACGCGCGGTCCAAAATTATTATTGTCCGTAACCGCCGTTTCTCTTTCGTAACGCAAGCCGTAGCTCACCGTAACATTCGAAAAAGCTCGCCACTCATCATTAAAAAATGCTCCCCAATAAGTATTCTTAACGTCGGTTGCCGTGCCGAAATTCTGGCGATAGCGGGACAGCGCGTTATTTTGATAATTCAAAACGCTGTTGAAGTTAAAAGTTCCCGTCGCATCTCCTAAAGAGGTGGCTTTCGAGTCCACGCTTTGCACGTCAAAGCCGGTTTTGAATGTGTGCGAATTGACGATAAAAGTAACCGAGTCTTGAAATTGAAGTCTGGTTTCTTTGCGCGTGTCGGCAAAATTTTGCAGACTGCTGCCGGTCGAATTACCAGCGATTAAAGTTTGCACGCTATTCGTTACCGGATTTCGGTAGCCAATTAAAACGACCGGAGCGAACGGGTCGTCAGTTTGAAAACTCGGCTTGAAAACGGAATATTGAAAGCGGAATTGATTGACGACATTAGCACCGAAAATCTGATTGTCGGTAATGTTGAAAGCATCCGTATTGTTGTTTCTGCTTTGCAATGCGTCTTCGATTCTGGTGGTTGACGCACCCGTCTGACGACGATTTTGTCTTCTTCCGAATTGATAACCGAACGTAATGTCGTTGCCTTGAAAAAGCTGATGATCTATTCTGGCGGTCACAACGTGGTTGGAGTTCGGCGTGTCGAGCGTAACCACATACGGAGCGACAAACGCCGCCGTCGGCGGGTTTGTCGTGCAAGCCGCCTGATTGCTGTTATCACAAACCTGTGTTCCGCCGGTTGTAGTCGGCAAATTAAAACGCGGGTTTGAACCCACCGGAACAAAAGTATCAATCAATGTGGTGTCTTCGAGTTTGTTGTATTCGTAAGCGACGGAAAAGAAAGTTCGGTTTTTACCGTTATAAATAAACGGAAGAACAACGGGACCGCTAAGCGTAAAGCCCGGATTGTATTCGGTAAACGGAAGTCGCGGAATGCTGCGGCTGTTGTTGTAATAAGTATTCGCATTTAAATTATCGTCACGGAAAAACATAAACGCGCGTCCGCGAAGATTATTACTTCCTGATTTCGTTCGTAAGTTAATGCGTCCACCCGAAGCGCGTCCGTATTCGGCGGAAAATTGATTGGTGATAACTTGAACTTCGGCGATTGATTCGAGAGACGGCTGAAATCGGTCGCGTGCCGAACGGTCATCGTTATTGTCAAGTCCGTCAATCGTGATGTTGTTTGAATAAGATGCTCCGCCGGAAAGCGAAAAGTTGCCCTGTTCGGTTGGCGTGCTGCGCGGATTGGCATTTCTGTCTTCAGCCAAATCTCTCGTCGAAAGTGCTTCTTCCGACACGCCGCCGAGCGTCAAAACCAAATCGAGCGGATTGCGCGTATTGTTCGGAATTTCCTCGATTTCGCGTTCCGTCACCGTTCCGCCGACGACGGTGCGCGTTGTGTCTACGACCGATGTATCGGCTTCGATGGTAACGGTTTGCTCGGCGCGGACATCAGCGGGCGCGAGCGAGAAATCGAGTTGGACGTTTTGTCCGGCGAGCGTTTCGATGTCAACTTTTTCCTTCGTCCCAAAACCGGTTTGTGCAGCGCGGACTTTGTAGATTCCGGGCTGGAGTTCAACGATGCGGTAACGACCTTCGTCGTCGGTAACGACTGTGCGCTCGACGTTCGTCGTGATGAGCGTTGCCGTAACTGTTGCGCCGACAACCGGCGCGTTGTTCGAGTCAAGAATCCGACCGCTAATCGTTACCTCGTCGAGGTCTTGGGCAAAACTTGCCGAAAACAACACAAAAACAAAAATCAATAAAGGCGCAAACCTGCCGAAAATACTTTTAGTCATACTTCTCCTGAAAATAATTTTTTGAATGAGATATTTTGAAAGGCTTATTTTGTCGTAAAAAAGATTTTATGTAAAGAGAGAACGTCGAATCTGAGGTTACATAATTTTGAAATTAATAAAAATGGGCAGTTCAAAATCGCCGAACTCGTCAACGAACAATTTTTTGTTGCGGAGGGCGAACCGTTCGCTCTTCAAGTTGATAACTGAAATTGCCGACGGCAAATGGCGGCGGCTTTCACCTCGAGACAAATTTATTCTTCTTTATTCTTCTTTATATTGGACGGTTGTTTTTGTAACGGTCAGGCGCGAAATCGGAATTAAAGCTTCCGAATTTGAAAGCAAATCGCTTTGATTGGCAAACTCGTCGGCGTGCGTGCGTAAGTATTCGACAAAGCGTTCAAATTCGCTTTGCATCTGATTCATTTTCTCGCGCATATTGAGAATAATTTCCACGCCCGCCAAATTAACACCTAAATCACGCGTCAAAGACAAAATTATCTCAAGCCGTTCAATGTCAGAATCTTCATATAGGCGCGTGTTGCCGTCCGAGCGCGAAGGTTTAAGCAAGCCCTCACGTTCATAAAGCCGCAGAGTTTGCGGATGAATCTCGAAAAGTTCCGCCACCGCGCTGATTGTGTAAGTTTTTATCTTGCGTTTCATAAGTCAGTGGTCAGTGGTCAGTGGTCAGTGGTCAGTTGAAGAAATCTTTCTGACAACCGACTACTGACCACCGACAACTATTCTAATCCCATCGCACGCCGCGGATTTTCTGCGTTTGCTTTTTCAAACGAACGTAAAATATCTTTTGTCTCTTCGCTGATAACCCGCGGCAGAGCTATCTGCACTTCGATAAATTGGTCGCCGCGCAAACTCGGATTTCTTAAAGAAGGAAAACCGCGTTCACGGAGGCGAAATTTCTGTCCCGATTCAGTTCCCGCCGGAATTTTCAATTGCGCTTTACCTTCGACGGTCGGCACTTCAATTTTCGCTCCCAACGCGGCTTCCGGCACAGTAATCGGTACGGTTACATAAATATTATCGCCTTTGCGCGTAAAAAATTTATGCTTGCCGACATTGGTAATAATAAACAAATCGCCCGGTTCTGCGCCGAGTCGTCCGCCGCCGCCTTTTTTCGGAATACGCACGCGCGAACCCGTGTCAACGCCTGCCGGAATACGCACCTTGACTTGCTCGGTTTTCGGCGTAACGCCTTTGCCGTGACACACGGAACACGGTTCGCGGCGGCGACCAGTGCCTTCACAATCCGGGCAGGTTTGGGCAAATTGCAAGCGTCCACCTTGGCGCTGGACTTGTCCCGTGCCTTTGCAAGTCGGGCAGGTTACGATTGCGCCGCCCGTATCGCCCGCACCTTGACAGCGCGAGCATTGTTCACTCCGATTGACGGTGATATTAGTTGTCAAACCCGTTACCGATTCTTCAAAGCTCAAAGCTAGCGGAATTTCTATATCTTTTCCTTTTTTCGGCATCGCGCGTGGCGGCTCAGGTTCGCGGGCTGTTCTGCTACCGCCGCCGCTTCCGCCGAAAAGGTCTGAAAAAATATCTCGAAAACTCGATGAAGAGCTGCCGCTTCCGCCCGGCTCGAAATTAAAACCTGAGAAATCGAAATTCGACGCGCCGCCGCCCGTAGCGCTTGCGCCCGCACCATACGGTGAATTTACGTCGAGGTTATCGGCATAATAGCCGAAACGATCAAAAACCTTACGCTTTTTCTCGTCTGAAAGAATGTCGTAGGCTTCTTGAATTTCTTTGAATTTATCTTCGGCGGCTTTATCGTTCGGATTTACGTCCGGGTGATGCTTTCGCGCTAATTTGCGATACGATTTTTTTATATCGTCCGCTTTCGCATCTTTTTTTACGCCGAGAATTTGGTAATAATCTTTTTTTGCCATTCTTGAAGTTTACTTATCAAATCCAAAGGCGAACTTAATCGCTTCAAAAACTTCCTGCATTCTTTCGTCAGAAAGATGCGTAACATATGAACCTAATTTGTTTTTCGGAACGGTTTGAATCCAGTCCAAATTTAAGACACAATTCTCTTCCACTCCGTCGTCTTCGGTTAAAATAACTTGCGATAAAACATCCCGAATCGTTGTTGTAGTCGGGATAACAGTTACTGCATTTAGTTCGGGAATTGCTTCGTTGCGAGTCAAAATCAAGACGGGACGAGTCTTGTCAGGTTCTTTGAACTTGTGCCGATAAATATCGCCGCGATTCATCAATCTTTCCAAACTTCAATTAGTTGTTCTTCCTCAATCTCAAATTCACCGGGTTGAACGGGATTTTTGCGATAGGCTTCAGCATACTGACGCGCTACTTCAGCTTCTTTTTTTTTTCTTTTTGCCAATTCACGAAACGCTTCGCGGAAAACATCCTGACGATTTTCCCGCAAAATTTCTATTGCTTCATCAACTTCCGCTAAAGTTTTTTCATCAATTTCGATTTGAACAACTTGCATAATTTTGAAATGAGCGGCGATTTTATTCACCGCTCATCATTTATAGTCCGACTACTTCTTATCGTCGTCAACATCAACGTACTCGGCATCAATAACGTTGTCGTCACCGCTCGTCGTCGAAGCTGTAGTGTCGCTTCCCGCGCTCGCCGAAGACGCTTGTTCTTCCGTCGTGGCGCTGCTGTCATCTGCGCCCGCTTGACTGTAAAGAACTTCCGCGAGTTTATGCGAAGCAGTTTGCAGACGTTCAAATGCGCTGTTCATTGCGTCCGCGTCCGCGCCGTTCAAAGCGGTTTTCGCTTCAGAAATAGCGGTTTCGAGTTCGCTCGAAGCAGTTGAATCAAGTTTGTCTTTGTTTTCGTTAAAAGTTTTTTCAACCGAATAAACAAGCCCGTCGAGACGGTTTCTTGCTTCGATTTCGGCTTTCTTCTTTTCATCTTCGCCCGCGTGCGATTCAGCATCCTTCATCATCTTATCAATTTCTTCTTTCGACAATCCCGACGAAGCCGTAATCGTGATTTTCTGCTCGCGTCCCGTGCCGACATCTTTTGCCGAAACGTTGACGATACCGTTTGCATCAATATCGAATGTAACTTCAACCTGCGGAACGCCGCGCGGCGCTGGCGGAATGCCAACGAGATGGAACTTGCCGAGCGTTTTATTGTCGCCCGCCATCGGACGTTCGCCCTGCATAACGTGAACTTCAACCGACGTTTGATTGTCGGAAGCGGTCGAAAATATTTCCGATTTGCGTGTCGGAATTGTCGTATTGCGCTGAATCATCTGCGTCATCACGCCGCCCAAAGTTTCGATTCCCAAAGTTAGAGGCGTAACGTCGAGAAGGAGAATATCGGTTTTTTCGCCCGACAAAACGCTCGCTTGGACAGCTGCTCCGATTGCCACGACTTCGTCCGGATTGACCGATTTATTTGGCTCCTTGCCAAAGAATTCTTTGACCATTTCCTGAACTTTCGGAATGCGCGTCGAACCGCCGACCAGCACGATTTCATCAATGTTTTTAGGCTCAAGTCCGGCGTCTTTGATGGCTTTCTCAACGGGCGGCATCAACTTTTTCAAAATTGGTTCAACTAACTGCTCAAATTTCGAGCGTGTCAATTTCATTACCAAATGTTTCGGACCAGAAGCGTCTGCCGTAATAAACGGCAAGTTGATTTCGGTTTCCATCGCGCTCGACAATTCGACTTTCGCTTTTTCCGCCGATTCTTTCAGACGCTGCAAAGCCATTTTGTCGTTGGTCAAATCAATGCCTTGGTCTTTTTTGAATTCGTCAACGATCCACTTAATCAATTCTTCATCTACGTCGTCGCCGCCGAGATGCGTATCGCCGTTCGTAGATTTTACTTCAACGACACCTTCGCCGACTTCAAGAACGGAGATATCAAAAGTCCCGCCGCCGAAGTCAAAAACGGCAATCGTTTCTTCCTTCTTTTTATCCAAGCCGTAAGCTAGCGCCGCCGCTGTCGGTTCATTGACGATTCGCATCACTTCGAGACCGGCGATTTTGCCCGCATCTTTCGTCGCTTGGCGTTGCGCGTCGTTAAAATACGCCGGAACGGTGATAACCGCTTGGGTTACTTTTTGTCCAAGATAATCTTCGGCGGACTGCTTCAATTTTTGCAGAACCATTGCCGCGATTTCCGGCGGGCTGAAATGCTTGCCGTCAGCGTTAATCCGTACGTCGCCATTACCGGCTTTCTCCACTTTATACGGAACTTGCTTGATTTCGCCACCAACTTCTTCAAAGCGGCGACCCATAAATCGTTTAATCGAATAAAGTGTGTTTTCGGGATTTGTTACCGCTTGACGTTTGGCAACCTGCCCGACTAAGCGATTTCCATCTTTTGTGAATGCAACTACCGAAGGAGTCGTGCGTCCGCCTTCCGAATTTGTTATTACAATCGGCTCGCCGCCTTCCATAACGGCGACTACTGAATTTGTCGTTCCTAAATCTATTCCTATAATTTTGCTCATCTTAAATCTCCAATAAAATAATTCTTACGCTTTAACTTGTAAAAAGAAAAACTTTCGGCTTGCTTGAGCCAAAACTAATTATGAGACTTGAGTGTATCTTTGTCAAGTTTAATGAGTAAGCAAAGATAAGATGTATCTTATTACCTCAAATCTATATTTTAATCTTCTTCTTTCATTAACTTTGCGACGTAATATATATAATGCACACCTGAAAAAAGGGCGAAGGCAAAAACGGTTGTATAAACGGTGGGTAAATAAAAACCACCGAGGGCGGGAAAAATCGCGGCGACGAGAACGAGTCCGACGGCGAAGATTTGAATGACGGTACTTGCTTTTCCGAGCCACGACGGTTGAAAACCGCGAAAATTGGTAATGACAAAAATTGCGCCCGCGACGACGATAATTAAAATATCGCGCCCGATAACGGCGGCTGTTACCCAGAACGGCACGGGCAAATGGCGCAAGTGCGGTTCGGTCGGGAAAATGCCCGGCAGAGTTAAAATTATAAAAGCCGTCGTCATTAAGAGTTTATCGGCAATCGGGTCGAGAATTGTGCCGAGTTCGGATTGTTGATTGAAACGACGGGCGACGAATCCGTCAACTCCGTCGGAAACACCAGCGAAAAAGAAAACGAATAAAGCCCAGCTAAATTGATTATAAAAAAGCAGGATGGCGAAAACGGGAATGAGAGCCATTCGCAGCAATGTGAGCAGATTTGGAACAGTGATGACGTTTGAAGACATTTCGATTTTGGATTTTAGATTTTGGATTTTGGATTGAAAAAATATATTAGCTTTTAAGAAGATTGAGAAATTTGATAATTTTTATCAAATCTAACTAATTTCATTAACCAGCGTTCGTTTTTCTTCTACTATGCAAAATCCAAAATCCAAAATCTAAAATCCAAAATCAAATTGAATGCAATTCAATCAATGATACTTCTGGCGGACAGCCGAAGCGCACGGGCAAAACGACTGTGCCGATGCCGCGCGTGATGTAGACTTGCGTGCCTTTGCGCCGGTACAAACCGCTCGCAAATTTTCGGCGCGGCAGAATTCTTTTTTCTTCGTTACGAATTTTCACTTGTCCGCCGTGCGTGTGTCCGCTGAGCATTAAATCAACCGAAGCGCGGGCGGCGCGATAGAGAATTTTCGGATTATGCGCCAGAAGTATTTTCATCTCATCGGGAAACGAGCCGCGCAGAGCAGAGCGCAAATCGGTTTGCCCGACCATATAATCGTCCACGCCGCACAACCAAAACGATGCGCCACGCTCCACGAATCGAAAACCTTCGTTGATTAAAACCGTGATGTTTTCGCCGCGCAAATAGTTCGTCACGAGTTTCGCGTCCGTCCAATGGTCATGATTTCCCAAACACGCAAAAGTTCCGAACTCCGATTTTAGAGTCCCCATCACTTTCGCCATCGGCGCGATATACTTGCTCTCGTGCGACACAAAATCGCCCGTTAAAACAAACATATCAGGCTCTAAAGAGTTGGCAATTTCGACGGCGCGAGTAATATGTTCGAGGCTTGTGAAAGGGCTGTGATGAATGTCCGACAGATGAACAATCCGAAAACCATCGAGATTTTTCGGCAGACGTTTTAAAGTGATATTAATTTTTTCAGTCGTTAAGGTATTCGCTTCCGCCAAAGCATAACGAGCAACAAGGGAAAAATTACTCGCCAAATCACGGAGCGGCGTGTCGGAACGGGCGGCGGAAGATATTTTTTCAGACAGTCTTACTTTTTGTGTTCCGGTAAACTTCATTTCTCTTTCACAAATTTTACAAGCTGAAATTTTTTGGCAAGATAAATTATTGTAACTTTTTTGCAAGCAAAAAGTCGAGAGCCTTTCTAAAGGCTGAAGGATAAAGGAGAAAGGCGAAAAGATGAATAAGAAAATATAATAGTCCTTGTTTGTCCTTTATCCTTTCGCCTTTCTCCTTTATCCTTTGAAGAAATGCCCACTTGGAAACTTGAAATCGAATACGAAGGCACGCGCTATCGCGGCTGGCAAATCCAGCACAACGCTAATACTGTGCAGGGCGAACTGCAAAAGGCGGCTTATCAACTATTTTCGGGCAGAGTTGAAATCGGCGGCGCAGGCAGAACCGACGCGGGCGTTCACGCTCTCTCCCAAATCGCGCATCTTCGCGTTTCCGATTTGCAGACGAACATCACTCCGCGCCAGATTCAGGACGGCTTCAATGATTTGCTGCCGCACGACATCAACATCGTTAAAGTGAAGAATGCCGCCGAGAATTTCCACGCCCGCCACGATGCCATTTCGCGCTTTTATCTATATCAAATCTCAACCAGACGCACGGCTTTTGCGAAAAATTTCGTGTGGTGGGTAAAAGACAATCTCGATGTCAAACCAATGCAGGAAGCGGCGGAACTGCTCGTCGGCAAAAAAGATTTTCGTTCCTTCTGCGAACTCGACGAAGCGAAGCAATCAACTTTGGTGAAAGTCGAACGCGCCGAAATTTTCACCGACGGCGATTTGATTTGTTTCCGCATCGGCGCAAATCATTTTTTGTGGAAAATGGTGCGAAGAATCGTCGGAATGTTGGCGCAAGTCGGGTGCAGAAATCTTTCGATCGAAGGTTTCGAGCGGCTCGTAAATTATTATTCAAATGCTCCCGCCAAATTTACCGCGCCGCCGTCGGGCTTGTTTTTGGAGAAGGTTTTATATCAAGGCGACGGAGCGCCGAAGGAAAATAAATCCGCGTTTCCGATTTTATAATCAAACCAGAAATCTACTATAATTTGTGCCAAAGTTAGAGCAAAAACGCAAGAGAAATTACAGGAGAAATTACAGGATGGAAGCTATCAAAAAGACATTTAAAATTACTGCGGAAGCGGCAAAAGGCAGCCTTGTTTTTGAAGCCGAAGAAGGCAGAAGACTCGTTTTAGCCTTAGAAGATAACGGTGTTGACATTTTGCACCGCTGCGGCGGAAACGCTAAATGCACGACTTGCCGCGTCGAAGTTTTAGCGGGCGATCCCGGGGAGATCGGCGAGCCTGAACGAGCAATTCTCGCCACCAAAACCGATTTAGGCGAACGAACGCGCCTTTCGTGTCAAGTTCGCCTAATTGACGATTTGCACGTTCAAGTCATTCGCCAGGCGAGCGTCGAAGGCATTGATGCGGGCGGACGACCGACGGAGTAGGACAGTTGGCAGTTGGCACAAAGCAGTCGGCGGTCAAATTAAAGTCGTAAATCGTGAATCGAGAAAAGAAAAACGATTCACGATTCACGAACGAAAATGATAATTGCCAATTAATTTTGTTACAATGAAGGACTAACCCAAAGTATTTTAATAATTGAAAACAGTGAATTTTACTTGCTAGCTTCGGCGGCAACCAATAAAGGAGAAAATTATTTATGGAAACGAAAACTGCAACTACTAACAAAAACCAATCGGCGACATATCCGTTTGAACTGCCGCCGCTCGGCTACGCGTTCGACGCGCTCGCGCCATTTATTGACGCGGAAACGATGGAATTGCATCACGACAAACATCATCAAGCATATGTTGATAAATTGAACGACGCGCTCAAAGACCAGGAAGATTTGCAAAATCTGACGATTGAAGAATTGCTGGCGAAAGTAGATTCGCTGCCTGACGCAATCAAATCTGCCATTTGCAATAACGGCGGCGGACACGCCAATCATTCGATGTTTTGGACGATTATGAAGAAAAACGAAAACGGCAAACCGAGCGGCGCATTGGCGGAAGCGATTGACCGCGATTTCGGTTCGTTTGAAGATTTCAAGACGAAATTTAACGACGCGGGCGTGAAGCAATTCGGTTCGGGCTGGGTTTTTCTAATTGCCAACAACGGAAAATTGGAAATCAAATCAATGCCGAATCAAGACACGCCGCTGATGCAAAAAGTTACGCCTATTTTAGGCAACGACGTTTGGGAACACGCTTATTATGTAACGTATCGCAACCGCCGCCCCGAATATCTCAAAGCGTGGTGGAACGTCGTTGATTGGGATAAAGTCAGCGAACGATTTGAAGCTGTTCAGTAAAAACATTTAACAAATCTAAAGAAAGGCTCAATTAGCTAATATTAAATCGCATTGAGCCTTTTGATTTGTTAGCTGTCCTCTTTTATTTTCGCCCACTCTGGCAATTCTATAGCTCTTTTTTTGTAAAGTTCGATTGCTGTTTTCGGGAAAATAACCTTCTCAACTTCAAATTGTAATTCTTTGCTGGATTTAGCTATTACCTGCAATGCGCCAGAAGAGAGAAAAACTATCCGTTCGCTTCTGTCATCAAGCAACTGTCCAATAACAGGGATTACATCAGGGTCTTTCGATTTCCGAAGCACTGAGAAAATTATTTGCATAAGGTCGCCAACTTCGCCCGACATTTGATTTTCCTTGCCTGTGCGGTTTGATTCAATGCGCGCTTTGAGCAAAGTCAATAAATCTGTAACCGAGATTTTGTTTTCAAAAACTGGAGGTTGGGAAAGTTGAATAGTAACTCTAATTTTTCCACGACTTGTATCTAACTCAATTACTCTTATGCCGCAGATAGGAGGACCAAGGGCAGATTCGCGGGCGTTTTCTTGTAATTGTGGAACACGGCTTAACAAATCCTCTTGAGCGAAACAACTGCCGACTAAAACAATTGACATCAATAAGTTTGTTAAAATTACTTTAATTATCCAGCTCATAATACTTATCTTATACCAAAAATAACTATTTTAAACACAAATTATTAACTGTATATTTTCTAAATAGTTACATCTCACGACAAAAATTTATTTAATATTTCGGCATGGTTGAATCAACTTCGTCTGACCACGCCGCGATTCCGCCTTTTAAATTAATAAGTTTTCCCGCAAAACCTTTTTCTATCAAATCGGCAATTGCTTTTGCGCTCCGCACGCCGCCTTTGCAATGCACGACCGTTGTGCGCGATTCGTCAATTTCAGCGACGCGAGCGGTGATTTGTCCGAGCGGAATTAATTTCGCCTCTCGAATGCTGGCGATTTCGTGTTCGTGCGGTTCGCGCACGTCAATCAACTGAATGTCTTCGCCCGCGTCCAGACGATTTTTTAATTCGGTGGCGGTGATTTCTTCTAAAATCGGCGCGTCGTTTTCTTGAGCGATGGACTGACGCAAACCGCAAAATTCTTCGTAATCAATCAATTCTTTAATCGTCTGATTTGTCCCGCAAATCGGACAGTTCGGGTCTTTGCGAAGTTTCAATTCGCGGAATTTCATCGTCCAAGCGTCGAAGAGCAAAAGACGATTGAGCAAAATTCCTTCCGCGCCTAAGATTACTTTGATAACTTCGTTCGCCTGAATTGTCCCGACGATGCCGGGTAAAACGCCCAAAACTCCGCCTTCCGCGCACGACGGAACGAGTCCGGGCGGCGGCGGTTCAGGGTAAAGACAGCGATAACACGCGCCTCGTTCCGCCCAGAAAACGCTCGCTTGTCCTTCAAAACGAAAAATCGAGCCGTAGACATTCGGTTTGCCCGTTAAAATGCAAGCGTCATTGACAAGATAGCGCGTCGGAAAATTATCAGTTCCGTCAACAACCACATCGTATTCACGAAAAAGTTCAAGCGCGTTTTCGCTCGTCAGATGTATTTCATAAGCGTCAATTTTCGTGTTCGGATTGATGTCTTCCAGACGGTCTTTCGCCGATGCGATTTTCGGTCGCCCGATGTCTTTTGTGCCGTGAATAATTTGACGTTGCAGATTCGATTCGTCCACGATATCGAAATCAACAATGCCGATTCTGCCGACTCCAGCCGCCGCCAGATACAAACCCAAAGGCGAGCCGAGTCCGCCGGTGCCAATCATCAAAACTTTCGCAGCTTTGAGTTTTCTTTGTCCTTCGAGTCCGACTTCAGGCAAAATTAAATGACGACTGTATCTCGCATATTCTTCATTTGAAAGCGACGGTAATTCGCTTTCTGATTTTGCTTCGACGGCAACATTTCCGCCTGCAATCGAAGGCACAATCATTAGCGTTTCGCCATCTTTGATCAATGTATTTTCGCCGTCCAGATGTCGAATATCTTCATCGCCGACATAAACATTGACAAAATTTCGCAAAGCGTCCTGGTCGTTGTAAAGATGCTTGCGTAAATCTGCAAACTGCGTCGTCAATACCTTTAACGCTTCGCCCGCCGTCGCCGCTTCGACTTCAATTTCCGACTTTCCGTCGGCAAATTGCCGTAAAGGTGTCGGAATTACAATTGTTACTGCCATATATTTCTCCTTATCAATGGAACGCCAGCATCTTGCTGGCAATATGTGTTTACCACTTAAAACTTATTCGGACGCTTTGCGCCCATTGCCGTCAAGATGACGGCGTTCCGTTTCCCTCAGTTTTCTCCTCGTTAAATTTCGAGCGGTCGTTTTCCATTTCCCACGCTCGCACATCTGCGGCTTTTCCTTTTAATACCGAAACAATTAAGTATGTCCAAACCGGCAGAGCGTGGTCTAAATCAAACTGCGACGGAACGGCTGGACAATCGGGATGCGAATGATAATTGCCGACGACATCGAGTTTCCTCTCACGCGCATAATGTTCGCCGCGCATTAAATCCTGCGGCGTGATTAAAGAACGATTGTGCCGCGCCGCTTCTTCGCGGGCGTTTTCAATCGAAAAAATTTCGACGACCGTTTTTCTGCCACTTTCGTCAAAACGCCCGATGAGCAAACCGCAGCATTCGTTCGGATAAGTGCGCTCGCCGTGTGTCTTTATTTCTGAAATTTCCCGTTCGTTTAACAAAATCATCTTGTAAATTCCCAGTTTGATTTTAGCTTTCGTCCCAGAAATTTTCGCTCAGATACTTTGCTCCGCCGTCGCATAAAATTGTTACGATAACCGCATTGCTTTTAACCATTTCAGCCAAGCGTATCGCCGCATAAACATTCGCGCCCGCGCTGACACCGACAAACAAACCTTCTTCGCGTGCCAGACGGCGCGCCATTTCCTGCGCGTCTTCGGTTGCCACTTGCACTGTTTCATCGGCGACATTCGCATCGTAAATGCCGGGAACGATTGCAGTTTCAAGATGCTTCATTCCTTCGAGTCCGTGCAGCGGCGAATCGGGCTGCATCGAAATCGTCTGAATTTCCGGGTTGAATTCTTTCAAACGGCGCGAAGTTCCGATGAAAGTTCCGGTCGTTCCCAACCCCGCAATGAAATGCGTTATTCTTCCTGCGGTTTGCCGCCAGATTTCCGGCGCGGTCGTTTCACAATGCGCTTGCCAGTTGGCATCGTTGTTGTATTGGTCGGGGTAAAAATATTTTTCAGGATGTTCGGCGGCAAGTTCTTTGGCGAGAATCTGCGCTCCGTCCGTTCCCTGCATCGCATCGGTCTCGATAATTTCCGCTCCGTAAAAACGCAAAATTCGCTTGCGTTCGATGCTCGCATTTTTCGGCAAAGCTAGCACGACTTTGTAACCGCGAGTTGCGCCAATCATCGCGTAAGCAATTCCCGTGTTGCCGCTCGTCGCATCCAGAATCGTTTTGCCCTTTGTAAGTTTCCCGTCGCGTTCGCCCGCTAAAATCATCCACAACGCCGCGCGGTCTTTAACCGAACCGCCCGGATTTAAGTGCTCCGCTTTCGCATAAATCTCAATTTCTTCGGGCAAATCACCGATTACGCGGCGAAGGCGAAACAAAGGCGTATTGCCGATCGCCGCTTCCAAAAACACTTTTGAAATGTCCCTTGCCTGATTATTTGATTGTACTTTTGCTTCTAAAACTGCCGTTTTCATTTTTCTTTTTCGTTAAAAAAATCGGTCATGAACTTCTTCGATGAAGTTTCACGACCGACTGAATATGTTAATTTAGCGACCCACTTTTAACTTCTCGTTTTATCGCTATACACAATCTCAGTCGCCCGCGCCGCCCATCCGCGTTGACACCAACAAACCTCATTAACGTGCCGAGAATCGTGCATTTTTGAATCTTTACAACAAAGTCTATATTCTGAATCTAGAAAATTGAAAATGTTTTGTCAAATGAATTTTCGGCTAACATTCGCCGAACACAAATTTGCCGTGAGAGGCGTTAAATAATTTCATAATTAAACAGTTGTAGGAAAGGTGTTAATCCGAGAACGAGTGAAAGACTTACCCGAAGCCAGCCTTTATGAAATTGCCTTGGTTTTCTTAGGCTCGCGCTATAAATATATTTGCGAAGGCAATTCAATGAATCCGACTCTAAAAGACGGCGAAGTGGTTTTGGTTGATAGAGAAGTGAAAATCGAAATCGGCGACATCGTGGTTGCCAAACACCCAATCGAACAAAATTGCGAAGTCGTCAAAAGAATAGAGCGAATCAATGAACACGGACATTATTTTTTAGTCGGTGATAACTTGGAAGACAGCAATGACAGCCGCCATTTCGGAGCGGTTACAAGAGAATATATCAAAGGCAAAGTCGTCGCTCGTTTGAGTTAAAAGGACAATCAGAAAGTCCGAAAACGTTGTATCTAATTTTACAAAAGCCGTATTTTTTGAGATTAAGTCGCTCGACTTTCGGCAAAATGTTAAAATGCTTTCATAGAGTTCTAAATTATATTTTTTATGATTGAAGAAAAAGTTTTAATCCAAAATTTCGTCGCTAAAAAGAAACGCGAGCGGCTGAAAAAACCCGACTGGCTGAAAATCCGTGTCGGCGACCCGACGAATCAGAACGCAGTTTTGAAATTGATTGACGGTCTGAATCTGCACACGGTTTGTCAGGAAGCGCGTTGCCCGAACATTTTTGAATGCTGGACGGACAAAACGGCGACGTTTATGCTCGGCGGCGACACCTGCACCCGGCACTGTGGTTTTTGCGCCGTCAACAAAGGCGTGCCGATGGATTTAGACCCGGAAGAACCGCGTCACGTCGCCGAAGCCGTCGGGCATTTAGGACTTGAACACGCCGTCATTACGTCGGTCAACCGCGACGATTTGCCGGACGGCGGAGCAATGCATTGGGCGAAAACGATTCGCACGGTTCACCAAATGAATCCGACGTGCCGCGTCGAAGTTTTGATTCCTGATTTTCAAGGCAACGAAAACGCGCTCAATACGGTTCTGGCGGCGCGTCCCGAAGTTTTGAATCACAACACGGAAACCATCGCGCGTCTTTACCGCCGCGTTCGTCCCGACGCAAATTATCAGCAAACTTTAACGCTTCTCGAACGCGCCGCGCATTACCGCGATACGCAGTTTTCGCGTATGAAAACGAAAAGCGGCATTATGGCTGGCTTGGGCGAGACGTTTGAAGAAGTCGTCGAACTTATGAAAGATTTGCGCTCGGTTTCCTGCGACATTATGACCATCGGACAATATCTCCAGCCGTATGAACGCCGTCTGCCTGTCGAACGCTACGTTACGCCCGAAGAATTTGCCGAATGGAAACGTATCGGTCTGGAAATGGGTTTCAAGCACGTCGAATCTTCACCTTTAACCAGAAGTAGTTATCACGCACGGCAGCAAACTGAAAGCGGTGAGGCTAATGTTGTTTCGGTTGGGAAATAATGAGCAGTTTAAGTAAAAATCTTTCTGTCAATTATGACCAAATAGCCTCCTATATCGGTTATCCTTGCATTTTCTGTGAACTGCCCGAAGATGCAGCAAATAACCTTCTTCGCCTAATTAGAAATAAGCAATGCGGTTATACACAAGAGCAAGATTTTTGGTCTTCAAATCTTCAAATCATCCTTGACGGAAACTTTGACTTGTTGGAGTTTAACAAATTTGGCGCATCCTTTAGCAAAGACGAATGGCGGAAAATTCTTCAAAAAGTTATTAAGGGATTAAAAGACTTTTGAGGTGTTCATTAAAATAAAATTAGCTAATGAAGATTCTCGAAACCGAACGCACAATTCTTCGTGAAGTCACAAGAGATGATGCCGAATTTGTTCTCGATTTGTTAAATCAACCGTCGTTTATCAAATTTATTGGCGACCGGAATGTGCGGACAATTGCCGAAGCGCGTGATTATATCGAGAGCCGTTTCACCAAAAGTTACAAACAATTTGGCTTCGGAATGTATGCGGTTGAATTGAAAGAAACAAGTGCGCCGATTGGAATTTGCGGTTTCGTCAAACGCGATTCTCTGCCCGACGCAGACATCGGTTTCGCTTTTCTGCCGCAGTATGAGAGAAAAGGTTACGCCTTTGAATCTTCCGACGCTGTAATGAAATACGGCAGAGATATTTTAGGTTTGGGGCGCGTTCTTGCCATTATATCAAAGGATAACGAAAGTTCGGGCAGATTGCTTGAAAAGATTAATTTCAAATTCGAGCGTCTGATTAGAATGCCTCCGAATGACGAGGAGCTAAAGTTGTTTTCATCGGATAAATAACAATCTATGCCGTGACAACTAAAATAATAGACATTATTGGAAATAAGTAAAATCGGTTAATCTATGTAAATGTTAAAATATGCGGAGTTAAAAGAAAAGCCGAAAGAGTTTCTTGCCGCCACCGGTTTGACTGATGAAGAGTTTCAATGTCTGT
>MWVV01000045.1_pt1 | contig 44287 bp, 38 predicted proteins | sample 1047281 | NCBI WGS metagenome assembly MWVV01 (sample SAMN06349986, study PRJNA376086) | soil metagenome | isolation source: PT-2 sample Antarctic (ecotone) soil | place: Antarctica | collected 2015-01-13 | reverse complement strand
AGACTAAAACTAATTGTTCTTTTATACTTTTCATTGTGTAATCTCCTTCTTTTCGAGCAGGTTTTTTCTCAAAATCATTCTACTCATTTTTTGGAGATTACATAATTTTCTAATCAGGACTCAGGTTAATCTAAATGAATAAACTTTCAAATGTTTCGGCTCTAAAATTTCCACGTTCAAAGACGGATGATTTATATCCTGCTCGAAAAGTTCTTTAGCTTTCTGAAACTTTCTGCCAAGCTTATGTTTCTTCAAATATTTATGTATATCATCTTTTAACGGCTTTGTTTTCATTCCGCTTGGCATATATTTCGGACGTTTCAAATCCGGCTTTCAAATCTCTTAAAAATTCCTCGCTGTATCCGACTTCACCAAATTCCTGCATTACATTATCTAAGGAAATGCTTTTATCGTATTCTTCCAATTCGACGGTTTTCTTAATCACTATCTCTATATTTCTCGAAAGTAATTCTTTGATGACATTCAACACCTTGTCGTCAATTTCGGTTGATTTTACATTTAAAATTGCCTGCATTCCTTTTTCCTTTTTAATTAACAAACCTTCTCATTTTCACGCTAATCACAAATCCGATAGCGATAAATGTCGATAACACTGCTGAAAGTCCCGCACTCATTAGTGGAAGCGGAACGCCGATGACCGGCAAAAAGCCCAAAGCCATCCCGACGTTAATAAAAATTTGAAACGTCAGAGAGCCGACAATTGCCATTATCACGAGCATTCCGGCACGGTCGGGAGCTTGCCTTGCGCCGGCAATTAACCGCGACAGAAGCATTGCATAAGCGAGCAGAAGCGAGATGCAGCCGATAAAACCGGTGTTTTCCGCTGTGACCGCAAAAATAAAATCGGTATGCGGTTCGGGCAGAAATTTTAAAACGCTCTGCGAAGTTTCCGTGTCGCCCTTGATGCCCGATAAGCCGCCTTTGCCGACCGTAATCATTGACTGAACGGTATGATAACCGTAGCCGCGCGGGTCGGCACTTTCCGGGTCGAGAATAACTTTGATGCGTTCCTGTTGATAGCCCTTAATTTTTCCTGTTTCAACACCGACGTAGTAAGCGAGCGGCATAAAAATCAAGCCTGCGACGATTGTTAAAAGAACATAACGAACTTTAATTGCCGAAAGAAAAAGCACGACGGCGAGCAGCGGAAAATAAGTCATCGCCTGTCCCGCGTCCGGCTCGAGCAGAATCAAACCGACGGGCGCGGCTAAAATCAACGCTCCCGTAAGTATTTCCCTCAACTTCAAACTGCCTAACTTGCGCGCGCCGAAATACTTTGCCAACATCAAAATCGTCGGAATTTTAACAAACTCCGAAGGTTGAAATTGTCCGATAATCGGCAATTTCAGCCACGCTTGTTGTCCATTAACCTTTACGCCCAAAGGAGTCAAAACGAGCAACAATAAAACTAAACTCAATCCGTAGAAAATCGGTGCGGCATCAATCACGCGGCGATAATCGGTCGCGGCGATAACGGTCAACGCCACGAGCGCGATAAACAAACCCGTGATTTGTTTCGACCAATAACTTTCCGTCGGCTGCGCGTTGTATATTTGCCATACGCCGAAACTGACGATGGCAACCGCCAGCAAAGCCGTCAGCCAATCGAAATCTCTTAGATTACGTTTTTCAAGAATTGCAACCATAAATCCTTTTCAATTACGAATTTCAAATTACGAATTACGATGTGGTTTTCAATTCGTAATTTGAAATTCGTAATTGAATTCATTTCTTCGCCATCTGCTGTCCGCCTAGTAAATCTGAATGATTTTTTAAGAGATAAGCGTTATAAACGCCGATTACCGCCGGAGCCGCGTTTGATGCGCCGAAGCCGGAGTTTTCGATTAAACCTATGACTGCGATTTCCGGTTTGTAAGCCGGAGCAAACGAGACAAACCAAGCATGGTCTTTCGCACCGCCCGAACCAATTTCCGAAACTTGCGCCGTTCCGGTTTTGCCGGCGATTTCAAAATTTGGATTCTTGAATCGTCCGGCAGTTCCGCCGTTATTGACCACGCCCCACATTCCTTCCAAAACCATTTTATTTTGTTCGGGCGTCATCTCGATAATTTTCGGTTCAGGATGTTGAAATCCAAAACTCTGGCGCGGCGGAACATAATTCGCTTCGCCCTCTTCGCCGATTGCGCCGATGGCTTTAAACTCCTTCAAAAGATGCGGCACAAACATTTTTCCCTGCACGCCAACGCTCGACACCGCGCGAATCATCGCAATCGGCGTAACAACCACCGTGTCTTGTCCGATTGCCGCGAAAACGGTTCTGATGTCGTTCCATTTGCCTTCGTTTTTGACGACGATCGGCATCCAAGATTTCGGCGTTTGGCTAATTTTTTCGTTCGGTAAATCAATCCCCGAACGCTTGTCATAATCGAACGTTTCAACCATTTTAACCAAACCTTGAACGCCCATTTTTAAAGCGAGCCGGTAATAGTAACCGTCGCACGAATGAGTGATTGCCGACGGCAGATTCGGTGTGCCGTGATTGCCGCTCGTATCGCGCGTGAAGCGATTGCCGACTTGAATTCCGCCGCCGCAAACGATGCTGTTGCTTTTGGTAGTGATTGCGCCTTGCTGCAAAGCGGCGACCGATTCGGGAATTTTCCAAGTCGAGCCGGGCGGATAACGCCCTTGAATCGCGCGATTCAAAAGCGGTCTTTCTTTGTCGGTGTAATACTGCGCGATTTCCTTGCGTCCTTCGGGCGTGGCGATGCGCGTTACAAACGAATTCGGGTCAAACGACGGCGCGGAAGCCATCACCAAAATCTCGCCGTTGTTCGGGTCCATCGAGATAATCATTCCGCGCTTGGTCGAGGAATTAGCAAGCTGCTCTTCAGCCGCAAGCTGTAAATCAAGATCAATGGTCGAAACTAAATCCTGTCCGGCTTGCGGCTGCACAACTTCAATTTCACTCTGCACGCGCCCGCGGCTGTCAACGATAACTTTTCGGTAGCCGGGTTTGCCGCGCAGAAATTCGTCGTAATACTGTTCGAGTCCGCCTTTGCCGACAATATCGCCGGGGCGAAAACCTTTTTCAATCACTTCCGGTTTTTCCAGTTGTTTCGGGCTAATTTCGCCGACGTATCCAAGAACATGTGCGAGCGTTTTACCGAGCGGATAAAAGCGTTGCGGCTGAAGCTCGATGCGAAGTTCCGGATATTCAGATTCGTGAGCGGCAACCCAAGTAATGTCCTGGATAGTCGCATTTTCCTTCAAAACCATCGTTTCAAAGCCGGGCTGTTTTTTTATGAGATTGATGCGTTCAATTAGATATTGGCGGTCAACGTTCAAACCTCTCGCGTAATCCTCGATGCGGTCGCTGATGTCAATTTTCTTAATCGGTTCGTTCGATAAAGTTATATTGTAAGTCGGACGCGAATCAACCAGGAGTTTTCCTTGGCGGTCAAAAATCGCTCCGCGTGGCGCGGGAATTGGAATCAGACGAATCCGTTGGTTTTCAGCTTTATCGCTGTAATAATCGCCTTTGACAACCTGCAAATAATAAAGCCGCGCACCGAGAATCGCCAGCAAAACAAAGGCGATAACTTGAATTGAGCCGACTCTGATACCTAAATTTTGCGCTTGGTCGTATAATTTCATTTATAAGTTTTCAATACTTCTTATAACTCTGCAACTTTACGTAATTCTAAAACCATTTATAACTTTCTAGATTATCTTCTATCGCTTAAACGAATCGGATTACGCCGACGGGTTTGGCGGCGGGGCGTAAAAACTTCGCGTTTCGCTCTTTTGACATTTTCCGTGAAAATAACATTGAAAAGCAAGAAAATAATTGTTCCCGCGATGGTCGTTCCGATAAGCGTGTAAGCGATGGTCGTAACAAATGGTCCGGTCGGCTCTTGTCCGAGCAGACGGTGCATACCGTAATAAACCAAATCATCCAGCAAGCAAGCACCGGCTAAGACGGGAATTCGCAAAAGAAGGTTGTCCACATAGACCCGCCGGACAAGCTCCGAAACAACGAATGCAATTAAGGTTTTAGAGAAGCCGTTCGCGCCGAGCAGTCCGCCGCTTAAAGCGTCAACCGCGATGCCCGCAAACGTGCCGTAAAACAATGCCCTGATTGAACTTCCCTGAAGCGCGGCATAAACGACGATAATTAAAGGAAAATCAATATAAGCGAAAGGCTCGGCGACATTTCGAAGCGTCCATTGAAGCAGGACGGCGATAATCAATGCAACTGTGATTTTTACGTGTTCCATTTTAAGTAAGTTTAAGGTTCAAGGTTCAAGGTTCAAAGCTAAGTGCAACTTGAAACCCTGAACTTTGAACCTTGAACTTATTTCTTTTTCGCTGCGTTCGGCAGAGATTTATCGAATTCGGGACGCGGCGGCGGTTCATAGAGCAAAACGACAACTTCCTGCATTGAAGAAAGTTTCGCGCTCGGCTGAATAAAAATTTGTTGGGCAACAGTCGCCGAACCGGCGCGGACTTCGACCACTTCGCCTATCTTCAAACCCGCCGGGTAAATGCCGTCCTGTCCGGTTGTATAAACGCCTTCGCCAACTTTAACTTCAACACTGCCCGGCACATAACCCATTTCAAGAAGTTCTTTTCTTCCATTACTGCTGACGACACCCAGCGCGTTCGACGTGCCGAGTTCGCCGACCACCGCTCCCAAACCTGATTTGTCTTTAGTTATCAAAGCAACTTGCGCCGTCAGCGGACTAACGGCGGTAACTCTGCCGACTAAACCGCCATTTGTAACAATCGGCATATTAAGTTTTACGCCGTCGAGACTGCCGCGATTGATAATCGAAGTATCAAACCACGCCGACGAATCGCGTCCGATGATTTGCGCGGACAAAGTTTTATAGGCGGATTGTTCTTTTAACCCGAGAAGCGATTTCAAACGCTCGTTTTCAACAGTTAAACTTTTGCTGTTTTGAACTTCGATTTCCAGTTCTTGGATGCGCTGTTTGAGAATATCGTTTTCGCTTTGTGCAGTTCGCAGGGAAGAAATTGATTGAAAATAATTGCTTATGCCTGAACTGAGAGAGGTTGCGGGCGATTGAACAAAATCGGCGGTTGTCTGCGCCCAAACGCGAATCACGCGCTGCTCCGAATTTGCTTCACGCGCGTCAAACGCCATCAATACAAAATTGCTCAAAAGCAAAAGAAGCATTATCCACGGCGTTATTTTCCAAACTTCTTTTTGAGTTCGCTCAACCATCTCTCTCAAAGGATAAAGGCGAAAGGATAAAGGATAAATTTAATCCCACTTTTTCGCCTTTATCCTTTCGCCTTTATCCTTTTCTAGCCTCCTGTCATCATTGTGTTATCCCATTTAACACGCTTGAGTAGTTCAAAATCCGAAAGCATTTTGCCCGTTCCCAACACAACGCTCGACAGCGGGTCATCGGCAATTACGACGGGCAGTCCGGTTTCAATCATAAGGCGCTTATCGAGATTTTTGAGCAATGCGCCGCCGCCCGTCAACACGATTCCGCGCTCGACGATGTCGGCGGAAAGTTCCGGCGGAGTTCTCTCCAGCGCAACCCGCACGGCGTTGATGATCGTCGCCACCGAATCCGATAGTGCTTCGCGGATTTCTTCGTCAGAGATTGAAATAGTCTTTGGAATTCCTTCGATAAGATTCCGTCCGCGAACTTCCATCGAAAGCGGTTCTTCGAGCGGAAAGCCTGAACCAAGCGCGATTTTGATGGCTTCCGCCGTCCGTTCGCCAATCAACAAATTGTATTTGCGTTTAATATACTGCGTTATCGCCTCGTCCATCTCGTTGCCGGCAATCCGCACGGCGCGTGAATAAACGATGCCGGAGAGCGAAATAACGGCGATGTCAGTTGTGCCGCCGCCGATGTCCACCACCATATTTCCGTGCGGTTCGGTAATCGGAAGTCCCGCACCGATTGCCGCCGCCATCGCTTCTTCAACCAGATAAACTTCAGACGCTTTAGCACGATACGCCGAATCTTCGACGGCGCGGCGTTCAACCTGCGTAATTTCTGAGGGAATTCCGATGACGACGCGCGGACGCACCCAAGATTTCCCGTTGTGGGCTTTGCGTATAAAATGCTGAAGCATTTTTTCCGTGACTTCAAAATTCGCAATCACGCCGTCTTTCATCGGACGAATGGCGACGATATTGCCGGGCGTTCTGCCCAACATTTCCTTCGCGTCACGCCCGACGGCTTCGACTTGATTGGTAACTTTGTTGATTGCAACGATGGAAGGTTCTGAAACGACGATTCCGCGACCTTTCGCATAAACGAGTGTGTTTGCCGTGCCGAGGTCAATCGCCAAATCGCTCGAAAACAAACTAAATAAAGACTTAAATGCCATTTTTGATAAATATCCGTTCTTAAATTTTCAAATTGATTCTACCTAAAGGAAGATGTTTTTTCGGGAAAAACCGTTTGCCTTAGGTTAGGAAGACCGTCTGCGTCAGATTCAACCATTAAGCATACAACGACTACATTTAATTATGCTATTTATAACACGCTTTTTTCAAATTTTTTTCAAATTTTATTTCGATACTTTTTCACAAAAAAATGGCGGTCAAAGACCGCCACTAAACAGACCGACAATTTTTTCACCATTAGGATTTTTCTTTCGCAATCAACGGCTCGTTTGACTTTTCGGAAACTGTTTCCGCACCCGGAATTCTATAATTTACCGCCATCGGCTCGGTCGCTTCCGTTTCCAAAGCCGCGTTTAAGACATCGCTGACGCGCATTGCCGGAATAATTTCGAGTTCCTTTAACACATCTTCGGGAATTTCTTCTGTGTCGGCTTCATTGCGGTCCGGCAAAATTATCCGCCGAATTCCGGCACGATGCGCTGCAAGAACTTTTTCCTTGATTCCGCCGACCGGAAACACTAAACCGGAGAGCGTGATTTCGCCGGTCATCGCCGTATCGGAACGAACCTTTCTGCCTGTGTAAAGCGACGCGAGAGCCGAAGCCATCGTTACGCCCGCGCTTGGACCGTCCTTCGGAATCGCGCCCGCCGGAACGTGCAGATGAACGCCGTTTTCTTTTATCGCATTCGTTGGAATATTAAATTCCGCCGCGTGCGACCACAGATATGAACGCGCCGCTTGCGCCGATTCCTTCATCACGTCGCCCAATTGTCCGGTTAAAGTCAAACCGCTTCCGCCCGGCAGCGCAGTCGCTTCGATAAATAGAACTTCGCCGCCCATCTCTGTCCAAGCCATTCCCGTCGCTACGCCCGCCGGATTTTCTTCCCGCGCCTTTTCGGGATAGAAACGCGGTGCGCCAAGATATTTTTTAACTTCCGTCGGCGTGATTGTCTCGTGCATTTCATCGCCTTGCGCGACTTTGAGCGCGACTTTTCTGGCTAAGTTTCCGATTGTTCTTTCGAGTTGCCGAACGCCGGCTTCGCGTGTATATCGTCCGGTTAAAAGATTTATCGCGTCGTCTGTGATTTCGATTTGGTTTTCTTTTAAACCGTTTTCCTTAATTTGTCGTGGAACAAGATATTGCTTAGCGATATTGAGTTTTTCCATATCGCTGTAACCCGCAAGTTGGATAATTTCCATTCTATCGCGCAGCGGCGCGGGAATCGGTGCAAGTTGATTGGCGGTCGCAATAAAGAAAACTTTCGATAAATCGAACGGCAAATCTAAATAATGGTCGCGGAACGAATTGTTTTGCTGCGGGTCGAGAATTTCAAGCAGAGCCGCCGACGGGTCGCCGCGATAATCGTTGCCGAGTTTGTCAATTTCGTCGAGCATCATCACCGGATTATTCACGCCGACGCGCCGCAGCGATTGAATAATTCTGCCCGGCATCGAACCGATATAAGTCCGCCGATGTCCGCGCAGTTCGGCTTCGTCGCGCATTCCGCCCAAACTCATTCTTTCAAATTCGCGTCCCAGAGCGCGGGCGATTGAGCGTCCGAGAGAAGTTTTACCGACTCCAGGCGGTCCGACAAAAAGAATAATCGGACTTTTTGAATCAGGTCGCAGTTTAATTACCGCCAGCGATTCCAAAATTCTTTCTTTGATATCTTCTAAGCCGTAATGGTCTTCATCAAGTATTTTTCTCGCTTCAGCTAAATCCAATTTTTCTTCGCTGGATTTTTTCCAAGGCAATTCCAAAACGTATTCGAGATACGTTCGGATAACGTGATAATCAGGCGCGGCTTGCGGCAACTGCTCCATTCTTTTCAATTCACGTTCGGCTTCTTTTCGCACTTCATCAGGCAAATCGGCGGTTTCCAATCTTTCACGCAACTGCTCAGCTTCCGCCTTTTCGCCCGTATCGTCTTCGCCGAGTTCCTTTTGAATCGCCTTCATTTGCTGGCGCAAAATGTAATCGCGCTGCGATTTATCCATTTCCGTCTGCGCTACATTGGCAATTTTCGAGCGAATCTGCATAATCTCGACTTCTTTAGCGAGAGCCGCGTGAGTCAACATCAAAAGTTCATCCGTCGTGCTGGCTTCAAGCATTTTCTGCTCGGTTTCTACGCCCAAGTCAAGCACTGACGCGAGAAAATATGAAAGCTGAACCGCATTGGTTTGCGAGGTAACCGCCATTCTGATTTCAGGCGGAACTTGCGGCAGCATCGCCAACGCTTCCTGCACAAGCCCTTGAATGTTGCGTTTCAAGGCTTCGACTTCTTCTTTATCGACAATTACCAAATCGGGCAAAACTTCAACTTTCGCCTTTAGAAAAGGCTCTTCCTGAATCCAATCAGTAACGCGCACGCGGTCAACGCCCTGAACGATAAGCTGCATTGTCGCATCGGCTCGCATCATCCGTTTGATGTTAACGATTGTCCCGACTTGGTAAAGGTCTGAAGATTTCGCTTCATTACCGGTTACATCAGCATTTATTGTCGTAATACAACAGATGAGTTTTTCCTCTGTCGAAAGCGCAAATTCCACAGCTCTGATGGAACGCTCGCGTCCGACCGCAAGCGGCACAACCGTTTCTGGAAATAGCGTGGTGTTTTGTAGAGGCAGAATGGCTATTTCAAATTGTTTGGGCGTTTTTGTTTCTGTGCTATCGCTTTGATTTTGTATGTTTTCTTCAGCCATAAATTTTGAGTGTTTATTTGATGTTTTTTTGTCGCTTATGGTTTCGTCTTTTCTCCTTTCCACAAACGAATTATCAGCAAGCCGTTGTCAAAGTTATGTTCGACGCTCGCGCCTTCAATCGAAGCGGGAAACGCCAGAGTTTTCTCGAAACGACTGTAAGTGATTTCCATCTGCTGAAAAGTCATCCCGACGGCGCACGATTTGTCGCGCCGACAGCCCGCGATGTAAAGTTGATTGCCTTGAATGTCAATTTCGATTTCTTCCGCCGAAACGCCCGCTAATTCAACTTTTACCAGCCAACCGTCAGGCGTTTGGTAAATATCCGCCGATGGATACCAAAGTCTGCCCGAAGGCTTGGTGTCTTTTGACGAAGCCAAAAAATGAAAGTAACGATTGATTGATTTTGCCATATTTCAATTTTGGATTTTAGATTTTAGATTTCTGTTATCAAAAATCGTCTCTTTCTAATTTCTCAAAATCCCGTGTCATCCGCGTTTATCTGCGGCTAATTCTTTTTCCAAAAAGCTGTGCCGCTTGAAATTTCTTCAAGCGTTTCGGCAATTTCGCGTTCGTCTTCCATTTCCAGGGCAACATCCGCCATTGAAACGATGCCTTGCAAAACGCCCGCCTCATTGACAATCGGCACGCGTCGCACTTGTCGTTCACCCATCGTGCGAATCACTTCAAACGCGAAATCGTCCGGTTTTGCCGTATAGAGCGTCGTCGTCATCACTTCGCCAACGGTTGTTTCCGCATTTTTACCTTCTGCAACCGCGCGAACGACAATATCGCGGTCGGTAACGATGCCGACTAATTTATTAGTGTCTTTTTCCACGACGGGCAACGCGCCGATGTCGCCGTCTTTCAACATTTGCGCGACTGCTCGGAGCGTCATTTCGCCGTTCGCCGTCGAAACTTTGCTCGTCATAATCTCGCGGCAGCGCACACGCGATTTCGCCGAAGCCGATTCTTCACTCATTTTAAAACTCCAAACTAATCAAATAGTTTTCTATTATTTTGTTAAACATCAGACAATAAAGCAAGCGGGAAATTTTCGATTGCCGATTTGCGATTTGCGATTTGTTTGCGCCAAACTAAATTTGGAATTTGAAATCTGAAATTTGGAATTAACGAATGGGAAAATCTGCGAAAACAAGCGCAAGCCACAACGCGAAGGAAAAAAAATCATAGTTGGACGAGTCAAAGTCATGCCGCTGGGACACGATGCAACCGTCAAACAAAAGAGTATTTTGCCTGTGGTCACTTTCTTCATAATATTTTAGCCACCATACTTTCAAGTTTCGACTAAACATATCTTTAAGATTTTTTATAAATTTATATCTACAACTATTTCTGTTTTTTCAAAATAATTTTTCGTAATTCTCCAACAAATCTGCCGGATTTTGATAAATTGCCGCGCAGCCTTTCTCGCGCAAATTCTTTTCGGCAAAGCCGCCGCACAAAACACCGATGATTTTAAGTTTCGCTTTCGCTGCTGCTTCCGCGTCGTAAGGCGTGTCGCCGATGACGAGAACCGTTTCGGGCGCGGGATTGCCAAGAAGTTTGAGCGCGGCTTCAAAAATATCGGGTTCGGGTTTCGATTCTTCCGCGTCGTCCGCTGAAGTTGATTTTTCGACTAAATCTTCAATGTCCGCAATTTTTTTATATTCTTCGACTTCGTCTTCGTTTGATGATGAAGCGAGCGCAACTTTTTTGCCGTCATCTTTGATTTTCTGAAAAAGCTCGCGCACTTTCGGAAACGGTTTGACGCGCGACATATATTCACGTTTAAAAATCTTGCCGCGCAAATCAGCAATTTCATCACCAAATTTTTCGATTTCCTGGTCGGTTAAAAATTCGGGCAAAAGCGTGTCCGCGCCTTTGCCGATTTGCGGGCGAATTTTCTCAAACGCAATTTTTTTGCCGTATTTTGCAAACGCCTTCTGCCACGCCTCGGCGTGAAAATCGTTGGAATCAATCAATGTTCCGTCAATGTCAAAGATAAATGCTTTAATCATAATGTGCTTTAATCATAAAATGCTTTGCCGTTCCTGTGCACCCGTGGCGAATGAAGCTAACAGCAAAAATACAAAAGCAAAATTTTTCAGTAGTAGGTTACTCGACATAATAAATGGTAATGAAATTTTTGAACGCTTCTTTGGGATTAGTTTTTACCCGCGACGCGACATTGTAAGTCAAAATTAATCTCCGCTTCAAACGTGCGATTCCACGGCAAATCAAAACTCAAATCCGACGGCTTTTCGCAACTCACGTTTTTTTGAAGACCGTTTTTGTTTTTGCGAAAATAAACGTCAGAAAACTCGGCGAACGAATCGAGCATCAGTTTTCGGCTGAATGCCTCAACCTTTTCGGAAGCTTCATCGCTCAAACGCAACGTACTCCATTTGTTTTGCGCGATAAAATCTTTAGCTTTAGCTCTGACCTCGGTGTGATAATAATAATCGTCCAAAACGCGATGAAACGTGAACCAGTTTTGCGCCGCCCAGATGCGGTTTGCGGCATCTTTCGACCGCATTAATTTCGCCTGCGCCAGAGCAAAAATCACGCCTTGCGGCAAGGTCGTGCCGATAGTATTTCCCGCCGTATTCCACGAAGCGTAGCTGTTTAATTCGGGAAAAATGTTTCGACTGCCGAGTTCGGCAGTAAATTTCGGGTCGCCACCCTGCACGTCGCCCTTCGGGTCAATGTCGGCAACGACGATTCGGTTGCCTTTTTTAATTTTTTCTTCAATTTCACGCGCAAAACTCTCGGCTCTGCCCGGTTCAAACCGCGAAGCGTAAACATAAAAAAGCAAATCCGCTTGCGCTTCGTTTTTAACTTCCTGCGAACCTGTGGCTTTGACGTGAAAGCTGACGGTTTCGCGCAAAGCGCGGTCTTCAAAAGGCATCACTTTATTTGCCGATTCTTCCGACGAATAAACGGCTTTGATTCGCGGCGAAAAATTAAAATGCCGGTTCAAAGCGCGTGCCAGCAACAGCATCGAAACTTCGTCTGCGCCGGGTTGAACAGCGATTCGGTCAGTTAATTTTAGTTTATTAACTTCGGCAATCAATCGTTCGCGGTCGGCAACGTGAATACCGCGCGGTTTTGCATCGTCTTGCGACAAAACCAAATAGTCAATTGTGCCTTCGCGGACAAAATCAATCGCTTTGAGATTGACTGCCAAATCTCGCTGCCGCGCATTTTTATAATCAGTTAAAACTTCCGACGGAATTTCCCGTTCGAGTTTGGCGGTTTCCGCTTTCGATTCCGCATACGGCGAGATTTCCGCCCAGCGCGACAGCCTCTCGCGGTAACTTTCGTTTTTACCGTCGCCGGTTGGCGCAAGGCGCATAATCACGCTTTGAACGTAAACGGTTAATTTCGGCGCCCGGCGTTTGATTTCGCGCAGCACCTCGATTCGTCCGAGCGCGTCTGCCGCCGTCGTTTCACCGTATCGCCGCATTGCGACGAGTCCGCCGTAAGCCGTCATATCAAGCGAAACGATTGCCGAATCGAACCGTTTCAAATCCTGCGCTTTGAGCCATTCGACAATTTTGTCGGATTGTCCGGGCGTGGTGAATTTGCCTAAAAGCTTGCTCGGCGGCGTAATAATTTCGGCATCGCCAATCAAGCCCATTTTCACTGTAAACTGCAGACACGGCGGACGGTCGTCCAGCGGAACGAGCAAAATTTTCGTGTTAAGTTTTGGCTGGTTTTGCGCAAAAACCGCCAATGCCGAAAACAAAACTAACGCGCCAAGAAAGACGGCTGAACATAGATTTTTTATAAATTTCATAATGGAAAATTTCTGCTGCTTTTGCTGCTTCACCTGCCGTTTTTCGATAAGTAAAAGGTGGCGCGGTAACGGTCGGCGCGGTATGTCGTGCGCGCCGATTCAATCGGTTGATTTGATTCGGAAAACACGACGCGATGCACTACCAAAACGGGCGTGTCGGTTTTAATGCCGAGTTGTTTAGCCGCGAATGGTGTCGCCGCCGCCGCTTCCAAACTTTCCGCTGCGTGGTGCATTTGCAGATTGTAATTTTGCACCAGAATTTGATACAACGAGTTTTTCGTCAAATCCGCTTTGTCCAGTTTCGGGCAAAGCTCGGCGGGCAGAAACGTTACTTCAAACGCCATCGGCTCGTCATCGGCAAGCCGCAATCGTTCGAGATGAAAAACCTCGACTCCTTCGGTTTCCAGATGCAAATCTTGTTTTACCTGCTCGTCGGCAATTTCGCGCTTCAATCTCAAGGCCCGCGAGCTTGGCATTAATCCGAGCGATAGCATTTCTTCGGAAAAACCGCTCAGGTTTCGCGTGTGAACGTCAATCTTCGGGTTGGTGACAAAAGTCCCTACGCCGCGCTCATAATAAATTAATCCGTCTTGCCGCAAACGCTGCACTGCCTGCCTGACGGTCATCCGGCTGACGCCGTAAAGTTCAGCTAATTCGCGCTCGGACGGAAAATTTTCGCCGGCTTTCAGCTCGGTCGTTTGAATTTGAAGCCGCAACGCTTCGCATATTTGCGAGTGTAGCGGAGTGGCGTCATTACGCCGCAAAATTGTTTGTGCCATTTTTCAATTTTAAAAGAAAGCGGACTAGACCATAGCGGATTGATACCACGATATTCAAATTTGTGTCAAATAAATTGCCATATATCAATCACAAAAATTATTTATGTCGCAATTTGTGATTTTGGGTTGACATTGATGTTGCTTTTTTGTTAAAAGCTAGTGGTCTAGTCCACTATTTGATATTCCAGAAAATTTAGCAATTTAGTTCATTTGCAAATCTAAATGTGCTTGATACGAGTCTGAAAAGACCAAGCATCTTTTTATTTGAACGACGAAATTTTTCACATTCTTTTTAGCGCAATTAAACGTTGATTGCCACGGGAAATTTAACGAACCTTTTTAACTCGAAGTAATTACTTGTTTCATGTTGCCGAAAAATAATTTCTTGTTGTAGGTCAACATAAAACGGACTGATACAATTTTTAATCTTGAGGAAAAGCTATGAATTACTTGAAAAGAAAATCTATTGTGCTGTTGGAAACGTTTCTTTGCCTAGCCTTGTTTGCCGGCTCAGCTTTTGCACAACAAATTACAGCGACCGTTTCGGGAACGATTACCGACCCAGCCGGCGCGGTCGTTCCGGGCGCGACCGTGACGGCGGCTTCCATTGAAACCGGGCTTGTCAAAACCGCGACGACAAATGACGACGGGCAATACACCATCGCTTTTCTACAACCGGGAAGCTATAACATTACAATTGAGAAATCTGGGTTCGCCTCCGTTTCGCGCGAAAACATCAAACTTGAAGTCGCGCAAACGGCGAGTGTTGACATTACGCTCGGCGTTACGGCTGGACAAGTAACGGTTGAGGTGGCGGGCGATGAAACGCCGCTTCTGCAAACCGAAACTTCAAATCTGGAAACTACCATCGAAAGTAAGTTGGTTGAAGATTTGCCTTCGGTCGAGCGCAATATCTTTTCGTTCGTCAATTTAGTTCCCGGCACGATTGATACAAACGTTGCCTTGGGAAATCCGAACGGCGCGATTGGCTCGTCGACGAATCGCAATTTTTTCGATTCAAACTTTGCGGTTAACGGCGGACGGGCTTCGACAAACGACGTTTTGCTCGACGGCGTAACAAATACCATCGGCGATTTCAACGGTGTGACAATTTCGCCGCCGCAGGATGCGGTGCGCGAATTCAAAGTCGTCTCCGGCGTTGCTCCAGCCGATTACGGACGCACGGGCGGCGGCATCGTCACAATTTCCTCAAAGGCGGGAACGCAAAAATTTCACGGCGCGCTCTACGAATATTTTCAAGACGGAAATTTAAACGCCAACGGATGGCAGCGCAATCGGCTTCGGCAAGCGCGTATTAATCAACTTTCCCGCCATCAGTTCGGCGGCGCCATCGGCGGACCGATATATTTTCTCGGTTTCGGCGAAGGCGGAGACGTAATAAACAAGCTCGAAAAAACATTTTTCTTCACAAATTACGAAGCCCGGCGCGAAAAAAATCCCTTCACGCGAACGCTTACCGTCCCGACAGTGAGGATGCGCACCGGCGATTTTGGCGAGCTGCTCGGCGCACCCCGCACCGGCGTAACAAATGCCGACGGCTCGACTGCGCTTTTTGGGCAGATTTATAATCCCTATGGCACGCTAGTTAATAGCAGAAGGCAGGCGTTTGCCGGAAATAATTTGAGCAATCTCCCGATTTGCCCGGCTACGGGACCGCGGACGCAAGCCTGCAAAGACCCGGTTGCGCTGGCGGTTTTGCAATTTCTTCCGCTGCCGAACCAACCCGGCTTAGTCAACAATTTTCTTTATTCGGACACGGTTGATTTTACCCGCGATATATTTTCGGCGCGGGTTGACCATACCGTATCCGAACGGCAAAACTTTTTTGTCCGCTTTAGTTATGAAAAAAGAAGAACCGCGCCGCCGAATTTTTTCGGAACTCCGGCGACGGCAATCGCAATTGTGACGGACAAGTTTGTGAACACGACGTTTAATCACGTCTTGAATTTGACCTCAAATGTAATTAATAATTTCCGTTACGGATTCACGCGGGCGGCGGCGCTTCAAGGCCCTGAAAGTTTCGGTTTTGACCCGGGAACTCTAGGATTTCCTTCTTACTTAGGCGTCAACGCGCCGGTATTCGTCTTTCCTACTTTTACTATCGGTGGCGGCGCGGAAGGCTCAACCTTAGCCGGCGAAATTACGGGTAGTCAGATTGGCGGTTCGGGAAACGACCAGGCGCGCGATACGCATAATGCTTCGGATTCGGTTACCTGGCTGCGCGGTTCGCACACCTTTCGGCTCGGCGCGGAATACCGTTTATATCGTTTCTATCCTTTCCAATTTCTGACTCCGACAGGCAGCTTTTCGTTCAACCGTCTTGCAACGCGCGGTCCGACCTTGACCGCGCCCACGCCAGCCGAAGCCTCCGGGTCGTCGTTCGCTTCATTTCTGCTCGGAATCCCTTCGGGAATTACGCAGGAAGTTGTCGCGCCGATAAGTATTTATCACCATTATGGCGCGGGCTACATTCAGGACGATTGGAAAGTTTTCCGCAATTTAACGCTCAACCTCGGTTTGCGCTGGGATTTTGAAACGGGGACGGCGAGTCCGCAAAAGCAAATCACGACCTTTGACTTTGACGCCGCTTCGCCCCTGCAAGGTAGGTTAAATTTGACTAATCTCGACCCGTCTGTTGCCGCGCTCAATCCGAACATTAGAAATCTAAACGGTTTGTTGAGCTTTCCGGAAGGTCCTCAAACCAAAACTAACAAAGACCGTTTCGCGCCGCGCGTCGGCTTTGCTTACAGCTTAAACAACAAAACTACGATTCGCGGCGGCTTCGGAATGTTCTTTTTACCGATTTCGCTCGAAGCCGTCACAGCGGTTGGGGTGAACTTTACGAACAGCCAATCTCAAACGCCGTTGGACACTGCACAAGTAACGGCTTCAACCGTGTTTCTGAGCAATCCGTTTCCAAATGGTTTGCAGGGAGCAACCGGAAACACGCGCGGCGCAAACACGCAGCTCGGCAACAGTTTGGCGGGCGTGGTCGAGCCGGAACGTCCGAATCCTTACAACATGCAATATAATCTCGTTATTCAACGGGAGCTTGCAAAAAATTTAGTTTTGGACATTGCTTACGTCGGCAGCCGCGGCAGAAATCTTCCGTCGCGTGATATTAACTTAAATCAAATTTCGCCCGACGCTCTGGCATATGCCCGCGCAAATTTTAGCAATCCAAACACTTGCGGTGCCGCCGCTTGTACATCGGTTGCTACTTTCTTGTCGTTTGCGATAGCAAATCCGTTTGCGGGACTTGTGCCGGGAACACTGCTCAATAGCGCAACGATTCCGCGCGCCCAATTATTGCGGCGCTTTCCGCAATATCAAACGGTTACATCGTCGCGCCCACTGATCGGTCGGAGCGATTACAATGCTTTGCAAGTCAATCTTCAAAAACGTTTTAGCGACGGGTTATCAATTCTCGCTAATTACACCTGGTCAAAATTGCTCGACACGGGCGGCGTCGGAAACGGCGCGTCGTTTACGGATCCGACAAATGCCGAAGACATTTTTAATTTCGACGAAGAATACTCGTACTCGACTTTGGACGTGCCGCATCGGTTTACCATCAGTTCGACTTACGAATTGCCAATCGGGAAAGGTAAATTGATCGGCAAAAACTGGAACGGTTTGACCAATGCGATTCTCGGCGGCTGGCAGATTTCCGGCACAGCCGTTTACCAAAAAGGCGCGCCGCTGACAATTACAAACGCCACCGCTTTCCCAGGCGGCGGCAGCACGTTAACGACAATCGGCAACTCGCAGCGGCGTCCAAATCGGATTTCCGGTGTTGCCCCGACGTCCGGCAACATCGGCGATCAGGTTCGTCAAGGTTTATCAATCTTCAATTCAGCCGCTTTCTCTCAACCGAGCGACGTTCTTTTTGAATTCGGCAGTGCCGCCAGAACTTACAACGACATCCGCCGTGATAATTATAAAAACGTGGATTTGTCCGTTATCAAAAACGTCGGATTCGGCGAAGGCAGACAAAAATTACAGCTGCGCGCCGAATTCTTAAACGCTTTTAATATGGTTGTGTTTGGATCGCCGGGCAGCCTCCAAGTCGGTGCAGGCAATTTCGGCATAATCACGACGCAAGGCAACCGCCCGCGAATTATCCAACTCGTCGGACGATTTACTTTCTAAAGGATAAAGGATGAAGGCGGAAGGATGAAGTAAAGGCTTTTTCCTTTTCATCCTTCATCCTTCCGCCTTCATCCTTTAATAAATGCTCGGTTTTTTAATTCTCGCCATTTTTGCCGTCTTTGCCGCGCTGATGTTCACGCGGAAAATGCCCGCGTTGCTTGCCGTGCCTTTGATGGCGATTGTCGTTGCCGCGCTTGTCGGGCATCCTTTTAACGGAATTTTAAAGGACATCGTTTCGGACGGCGTAATAAAACTCGCGCCCGCATACGTGGCGGTTTTTGCCGGCGCAATGCTCGGACGCATTATGATGCAGACGGGAATCGCTGAAGGAATTATCAAACGCGCGGCAGAATTCGGTGGCGACCAACCGCTGATTGTCGCATTTATTTTAATGATTGCCACTGCCGTTTTATTCACAACTTTGACAGGCTTGGGCGCAATCATAATGGTCGGCACGCTCGTTCTGCCGATTATGATGAGTTTGGGGTTGCCGCGAAAACTCGCCAGCGTTCTTTTTGTTCTGGCTTTTGCAACGGGTTTTATTTTTAACATCGCACTCTGGACGCTTTACCGACAGATTTTGCAGATTGCTCCAGAAGGCGCACTACCTGCCGGAGTTTCTAAATTCGCTTTCGGCTTATTGGTGATAATGGTAGTCGTGGTGGTTGTTTATTCAATCATTGCCGCCAGACGCGCAGGCGAAATCAGCCTGTTTGCGATGGCAGCAAAAGAAGAATTAACAAATATACCGACGGAAAAGCGCGTGCCGCTGATTTCATTTCTAACTTGCCTTTGATGGCGATTGTCGTTGCCGCGCTTGTCGGGCATCCTTTTAACGGAATTTTAAAGGACATCGTTTCGGACGGCGTAATAAAACTCGCGCCCGCATACGTGGCGGTTTTTGCCGGCGCAATGCTCGGACGCATTATGATGCAGACGGGAATCGCTGAAGGAATTATCAAACGCGCGGCAGAATTCGGTGGCGACCAACCGCTGATTGTCGCATTTATTTTAATGATTGCCACTGCCGTTTTATTCACAACTTTGACAGGCTTGGGCGCAATCATAATGGTCGGCACGCTCGTTCTGCCGATTATGATGAGTTTGGGGTTGCCGCGAAAACTCGCCAGCGTTCTTTTTGTTCTGGCTTTTGCAACGGGTTTTATTTTTAACATCGCACTCTGGACGCTTTACCGACAGATTTTGCAGATTGCTCCAGAAGGCGCACTACCTGCCGGAGTTTCTAAATTCGCTTTCGGCTTATTGGTGATAATGGTAGTCGTGGTGGTTGTTTATTCAATCATTGCCGCCAGACGCGCAGGCGAAATCAGCCTGTTTGCGATGGCAGCAAAAGAAGAATTAACAAATATACCGACGGAAAAGCGCGTGCCGCTGATTTCATTTCTAACTCCGTTTGTGCCGCTCGTGCTTTATCTCGGTTTGGGCTGGAAAGAAGTTCCGGCTTTTCTCGGCGGCGCGGTCTTTGCTTTAATTACAACCGTTCCAAGACGCGCAATTCAAACTTTGACAGCCGCGCTCGTTCGCGGAATCGAAGATGGTGCGCCAGCTGCAATTTTGATGATGGGTATAGGAATGCTGCTCAACGCTCTTAAACTTCCGACGGTCGAAGCCGCGTTGAAACCGATTGTTATTGCTTTGCCGGTTCAAAACGTCTGGGGTTACATTTTATTTTTCGGTCTGCTTTCGCCGCTTGCGCTTTATCGCGGACCGCTTAATTTATTCGGTGTCGGTATTGGCGTTTATAGCTTAATGTTCGCGCTTGGCATTTTACCGCCCCTTGCGCTATTGGCGGCAATGATGTCGGTTACGCAAGTGCAAAACGTTTGCGACCCGACCAACACGCACAGCGTTTGGGTTGCCAACTTTACAGGCGTTCGCGTCGAAGAAATCACCAAAGCCACTTTGCTGCCAATGATGATTGTCGCTCTTTGCGGGCTGATTCTTGGCGCATTTTTGTTTTTGAGGTAATAAAATAATGCTGACTAAAATTTACAAACTATTCGTCCTGATTTTTATTTTGTTGGCTTTTGCTTTTGCGGCAAACGCTCAAAATACTACGGAAATTGTAGCTCCCAACGGGCAAAGGCACGCCGTCGCCGGTAAAGACCGCACGCGCAATGATGAAGAAATCGTTCTTTACTCGCCCGATTATTACCGGAAGAAGCCGACTTTCAAAAATGGCGTGGACGTTTATGTCGTCGGCGGAAAAGTTTCCGTTATCCAAGATCGAGCCGGTGCGGTTTATATTCAAAACAAACCCGACCCGGGCGCAATCTCCGTCGGTAAAGACGGCTTTGTATTAAGTGCCAACGGCGCGGCACGAAAATGGATTCTGGCAAATCTCAAAGTCGGCGATGAAGTTAAAATAAGCGAAATTAAAGAAGTTAAAAACGCCAACGGTGAGGTCGCTCCTGCATCTTTGATTCCTTGTTTTGCCGGTGCGTATTACCGCAAAGCCGTTTCGAGCTTTGACGCTTGGACGGGCATTGTCGGCATCGTCAAACTCGGCACGCCGAAAGTTGATGAAAGCCGTTTGAGCGAAAAGGACAAACAGCCGCTCGATAATTTTTCGGTTTATGTGGGCGGACGTGCCGGCGACAAAGAAATTGACGCGGGACTTACGTGGGGATTTACTAAAGACGAACAGGGAAATATGAGCAAGCGGCGTAATACATGGCGACCTTTCTGGCGCAACGAAACGTGGAGCAACGCGCCTGCCGAAAAACAATTTTACTGGTATCCGGGCGATGTGGTGCAAATGGCGGTTATCGTCGCCGGACCCGGAAAACTCCGTCTCGTCATCGCCGATGCAACACCACAGCCGAAACGAGTTTTTCAAGTTGAATTTGATGCGAAAACTTTTGCGCCAAATGTGCCGCGTCAATTCAAGCGCGTCAATGCAATTGACCAATTCGGCAATGAAGGCAAGCCCGTGCAACCCACGAAAGCCGAAGTTACGGGCGCGGAATGGCTGCAAACATTTTTGATGCGCGGCGCGGGCGCAGACGCTAAACAAATTCCGATGGACAAAACGCGCTTTACCGATATGCGCTGCCCGAATGGGTCAAATATCGTCGTGAACGTAACGGACGCGGCAAAAGGCGCGGAAAAAATTGATGTTTTCGGAACGCCGAAAAAATAGCATTGGAGCGCAGGCATATTGCCTGCAATGAGCGTGAAGCGCGAAAGGAGTTTCATTATTTAAATTGCCACTAGCTTCAGCTAGTGGAGAGGTTTAGTAAAAAAATAAGCGGCTTTAGCCGAATTTCTTTTGATAAAGTTCCTTATGGCTTTAGCCTAATTTTGAGCTAAAGCAAAAAGGATGATTGATTTTTTATTTGTATTCGGCTAAAGCCTTTTCTTTTGTTATCCATTATCCACTAGCTAAAGCTAGTGGCAATTGAAAAGGAGAATGTTAGCAGTTTCTAGTTGCGCTCGATACGCGCGAGTTATTTTTTATTATCGAAACGTCGCTTTATGAAATTGACCTTTTGCCGCAAAATTTTCTTTGTTGCCATTCTTTGCGTAGCGAGCGTTTCCGCCTTCGCTCAGAAACTTCCCGTTGTTCCGCGCAACACAATTTGGGTTTCTTCGACCGCTTCGGCTGATGTTCTCGAAAACGAAAAAACAATCGCCGAATTTGCCGAGAAAGTCAAACAAACAGGATTCGACACCGTGATTCTCTACACAAAAGAGCTAAATGGTCACGTCATTTATCCGAGCAAAATCGCGCCTCGTCTCACGCAGCACAAAGGCGTAAAATACAATACCGATTTTGATGCGCTCAAAACTTTTACCAAAGAATGTCACAAGCGCGGAATGCGCCTGCACGCCGCTTTCGATATTTTCACCGAAGGCAATAAATTGATTCCCGGCATCGGAATCGGTTTCGATAAACGCAAAGATTGGCAATCGGTTGCTTACGACGTTGACGAAGCCGACAAGAAAATAAAAATTGCGCCGATTGGCGAGTTCAAACAAGGCATTCCGCTGTGGGTGAACGCCGCTTTGCCCGCCGTTCAGGATTATGAGCTTTCGATTATTCGAGAAGTTTTGGACAATTACGCGGTTGACGGCGTGGTGATGGACAGAGCGCGTTGGAACGGAATTAACTGCGATTTTTCGGAGTATTCACGCAAGCGTTTCGGCGAATATATCAAAAATAAAAACTTAAAATTTCCCGAAGATATTTACGAGATAAAGTTCGACGCAAACGGGAAAAAACAAATCGTCGAAGGGAGATATTACAAACAGTGGCTCGAATGGCGGGCAAGCGTTATCAAAGGATTTTTCGTGCGTCTCAATAAGATGGTGAAAAGTACAAAACCAAAAGTTTCGCTCGAATCTTACGTCGGCTCATGGTATCCGATTTATAACGATGTCGGCGTGAATTGGGCGAGCGAAAAACACAAAGTTTTATACGCTTGGGCAACGCCTGACTATAATAAAACCGGTTACGCCGAACTCGTTAATGTTCTTTACGTCGGCTTGTATTACCAACAAAACACCGAAAGCGAAGCGGCGAAATCAGGAGCAAACGCTTGGCGTTCGGTTGAAGGCGCGGCGAAATTAGCAAAAGAGGTAACTCGCGGCGCGACCGTCGTTCACGGCGTAATTAACTACGGCGACGACAATCTTTCGCCCGAAAAACTCAGGTTAGGAACACAAATAATTGCCGAGCAAACAAACGGCGTGAGCATTTTTGAAGCCTCGCATGTTCGGCGGCGAAATGTGTGGTCGTCGCTCAAAAAACTTTTGTCGGCAAATCCGACGAAATTAAAAAAGTAAAATGAAAATACAAAATTCACTTGCCAAATCCACGCAAAAGTTATTTGCCGCTTTTATCTGCGCTGCGCTCGTTGTTGCAAATGTTTGTAATCTAGCCGCGCAAGCGCAAAAAGCAAAGTTTCCGCGAAAGGTTAATATGAAAAACGCGGTGCAAAAAAATTCGCCTGAATCAATTTGGGTCGAACAAACTTTGCGTTCTTTATCGTTGCGGGAGAGAATCGGACAAATGATTGTCGTCGGCGCGCTCGGCGAATACAAAAACGTGGCGAGCGAAAAATTCGCTGATATTAAAAAACAAATTGTCGAAAACAAAGTCGGCGGTTTCGTCTTTTATCGCGGCGACGTGCTGGAACTTGCCGCGATGACCAACGAAATGCAGCGCGTTTCAAAAATTCCGCTTCTGATGGCGGCGGATTTCGAGCGCGGTTTGCCGATGCAGATTAAAAGCGGGACATCTTTTACGCACAATATGGGAATTGCGGCGGCTGGAAATCCGAATGATTCTTACCAAAAAGGTCAAATTATTGCCGAAGAAATGCGGGCAATCGGCATCAATTGGCTTTACGGTCCGGTTTCAGATGTTTTGAATAATCCGGCAAATTCGATGGTCAACGTCCGCAGTTACGGCGAAAATCCGCAGACTGTTTCCCGTTTTGTCGAAGCGGAAGTTCGCGGTCTGCGCGATGGCGGCGTTCTCTCGACCGCCAAACATTTTCCCGGACACGGCGACACACCGATTGATTCACACATCAATACGCCGACAATTAACATCAGCCGTGAGCGTTTTGAAACGGTCGAGCTTGCTCCGTTTCGCGCTGCGATTGCCGCCGGACTCGATTCGTTTATGACGGCGCACATCGCGCTTCCCGAAATTACGGGCGACAACGTTCCGGCTTCGCTTTCACCGCAAATTAATCGGGATTTGATTCGCAAAGAACTAAAATTTGACGGTATTATTACGACAGATTCTTTGGGAATGGGCGCAATCGTTAAAAATTATAAAGGCGTGGAAGGCGCGGTTCGCGCAATCAAAGCCGGCGCGGACATCGCGCTGCTTCCGCCGGACCCGAAAGGAACGATTGATGCGATTGAACAAGCCGTTTTGCGCGGCGAAATTCCCAAAAAACAAATTGACGATTCGGTGCGCCGAATTTTGCGGGCAAAATACCGCGTCGGTTTGGCGACGAAAAAATCGGTTGATTTGGCGAAGGTCAATAAAATCGTCGAAAAACCGGAAAATGTAAAATTCGCCAACGAGCTCGCCGAGCGTTCGATGACGCTTTTCCGCAATGAAAACAATGTCTTGCCGCTTGGCACAAAGCAGGCAAACAACACGCTTTTTATCGTCGTTGCCGGAGACGACGACCCGGATCAGGGAAAAGTTTTTCAAACGGCAATCGAAACGCGGCTCAAAAACGCCCGCGTGATGCGCGTTGATAAACGCACGACCGAAAAGGAATACGAACAAATTTTGACGGAAGCCGGAAAAGCTGGAACAATTCTCATCGCGCCGTTTGTCAAACGCGCCGCGCTCAAAGGCACAATCGCTTTGCCCGAGACGGAAGCCGATTTTGTCCGCAAATTGATTGATAAAAATAAATCGGTCGCCGTTGTCGCTTTCGGCAGCCCGTATCAATTACAGCAATTTCCCGAAGCGAAAGTTTATCTGGCGGCGTGGGCGGTTGAAGATGTCGCGCAAAATGCTGCTGCGCGGGCAATTTTCGGCGAAACGGCAATCACCGGGCACTCGCCCGTCGGTTTGCCGAACTTTTTCAAAATCGGTGATGGAATGCAGCTTAGTGCAACGAAACGCAAAGAAAAAGACGCGAAAGAAGCGACGGAAATTTTCAATTAAAGCAAGTCGTTTGATAAAGTTTTTTGGCTTAGCATGTGGCGGTTTTATAATTTTATTATGAAGAAATTATTTGTTTTGTTCTTGTTGCTTGGATTATTTGTTCAGCAATTCGTTTTTGCTCAAACGTCGAAGGCTGACAAAAAGGCGGAAAGGTGGGTTGAAAACATGCTCAGAAGTTTGAGCTTGCGCGAGAAAATCGGGCAAATGGTGATGGTGCGAATGAGCGGCGAGTTCACGAATTTGAATAGCGAAAAATTTGCCGAATCGCGTCGCCAAGTCGAAGAAAATCGGCTCGGCGGATTTATTGTTTTTCGCGGTGAAGCAAATTCGATTGCCGCTTTGACCAACGAAATGCAGCGAATCTCAAAATTGCCTCTACTTTTTGCTGCAGATTACGAGCGCGGTTTGCGAATGCAGTTGAGAACCGGTACGCCTTTTACAACAAATATGGGCGTTGGCGCGACGGGCGACGTGCTAGCCGCTTACCGGCAAGGCAAAATTATCGCCGAAGAAATGCGTGCCATTGGTGTCAATTGGCTTTTCGCGCCCGTTGCCGACATCAACAACAACCCGGATAATCCGGTTATCAACATTCGCTCGTTTGGCGCAAACCCTGAAAAGGTCGGCGAATTTGCGGCGGCATTGGCAAAAGGCGTGCGCGACGGCGGCGCGTTGGCGACACTCAAACATTTTCCCGGTCACGGTGATACCGCAACCGATTCGCACATCGGTTTGGCAAAAATCAGCGCGAATAAAACACAACTTGAAGCCGTCGAACTCGTGCCTTTCAAAACCGCGATAGGCGACGGCGTAGATGCGGTGATGACCGCGCACCTTGCCGTGCCGCAAGTAACCGGCGATGACGTTCCCGCAACTCTGAATCCGAAAATCTCAAATGATATTTTGCGTAAAGAATTAGGATTTAAAGGCATTATCACGACCGATGCGATGGAGATGGGCGCGATTAAAAAGAATTACTCCGACGAAAAATCGGTGGTGATGGCGGTTTTGGCGGGCGCGGACATCGTGCTTCTACCGGCGGATGCGAAAAAGACGATTGACGCAATTGAAGCGGCAGTTAAATCCGGTGAACTAACTGAAGCGAGAATTGACGAATCCGTTCGTCGGCTTTTGAGCGCAAAATATCGTTTAGGCTTAACCGAAAATCGTTTGGTTGATTTGGCAAAAGTCAATCAAGTTGTCGAAAAATCCGAAAACGTCCGCGAGGCAAATGCAACGGCGGAAAAATCAATCACGCTTCTTAGAAACGCCGACAACATTTTGCCGATGACGGCGGAAAAAGCAAATAAAACTTTGTTTGTTGTGATTGCGGCGGACGATGACCCGATTGAAGGTATTGCGTTGATTCCTGAAATTATGCGACGTGCGCCAAAAGCAAAAATTATTCGGCTCGACCTGCGCTCGACCAAAGACGAATACGAAAAAGTTTTGGAACAAGCAAAACAATTCGATTCGATTATTCTTGCACCGTTTGTCAAGCGTGCCGCGCTCAAAGGCACGGTTGCATTGCCTGAAAATCAAACGAAATTTGTCAGAGAAATGATTGATTTGAAAAAGCCGGTTGCCGTTGTCGCTTTCGGCAGCCCGTATTTGATTCGGCAATTTCCAGAAGTTAAAACTTATGTCGTAACTTATGCAATCGAAGAAGTCGCGCAAACGGCAGCCGTCAGAACGATGTTCGGCGAAGTCCCGTTCACGGGTAAACTTCCGGTCAGCGTTCCGGGTATTTTTGAAATTGGCGCGGGAATCTCTAGATGAAAGACGCGGAGACGCGGAGACACGGTGACGCGGTGATTTAGTTTTGATGTTGGAGATGACAAGGAAAACTTTAAAGTAGCAGAATCTTTCTCCGTGTCTCCGCGTCGCTCCGTCACCGCGTCTCTCGCTCCCAGTGTCGCATTAAAATTATGTCGAATATCAGAGGCTATAGAGAACTTCGGGTTTATCAAAACGCATTTGAAGCGGCGATGAAGATTTTTGAATTAACGAAAAGTTTTCCGCCTGAAGAAAAATATTCGATGGTTGACCAGATGCGTCGTTCTTCGCGCTCCGTCTGTGCGAATCTCGCCGAAGCGTGGCGTAAACGTCGTTATTCCGCGCATTTTGTCAGCAAACTTAGCGACTGTGAAAGCGAAGCCGAAGAAACGAGAGTTTGGCTGGAATTTGCACTTCGCTGTCGTTATCTGCCGGAAAAAGATTTTAACGAACTGGATACGGCTTACGATTTAATTATCGGTCAACTCGTCAAAATGATTTCCGAACCCGAAAAATGGACAATTCGATAAAGGGAAACAATCAACTTGAGGAAAACGTCTCCGCGTCCCTCCGTCTCCGCGTCCCCGCGTCTCAAAATGCGTCGCAAAAAGTCAGAGTCGGCATTGACGTTGGCGGGACTTTCACCGATGTCGTCGTGGTTGACAATGACACGCGTGAAGTTGTTTCGCAGCTAAAAGTTCCGACGACTCATTCGGCAAAAGAAGGCGTTGCGCTCGGAATTATCAACGCCATCGAACGCGCTTTGAGTGAACTCAACATTTCGCCGGACGATGTAATTTTTATCGCACATTCAACTACGCAGGCGACGAACGCCTTGCTTGAAGGCGATGTCGCGCAAGTCGGGGTTATCGGTTTAGGGCGCGGGCTGGAAGGCTTGAAAGCCAAATTCGACACGCGCATTCCGCCGATTGAGCTTGCTCCGAATCGTTTCCTAAAAGCCGAACATTGCTTTGTCAAATCACCTAGCCACAGAACGCACAGAGAAGACAGAGATAATAACTTTAATGAAAAACTCTCTGTGAACTCGGTGTCCTCTGTGGCTAAAAATTTCGATGAAGTCATCAACAAATTAATTTTAGAATTGAAAGCCAAAGGCGCGGAGGTGATTGCCGTCTCAGAAGCCTTCGGCGTTGACCGCCCCGAAAACGAAGAAAAAATCTCTCAAGTTGCCCGTGAAAAAGGCGTTTTTGCGACAAGCGGACACGAAGTTTCAACACTTTACGGTTTGCGAACGCGCACTCGCACGGCGGTTTTAAACGGCGCGATTTTGCCGAAAATGATTCACACGGCGACGATGACCGACGAATGTGTCAGACGTGCCGGAATCCGTGCGCCGCTAATGATTATGCGCTCGGACGGCGGCGTAATGAGCGTTGAAGAAGTGCATCGCCGACCGATTATGACGATGCTTTCGGGACCAGCCGCCGGAATCGCCGGAGCGTTGATGTATGAAAAAGTCTCGGACGGAATTTTTATCGAAGTCGGCGGAACTTCAGCCGATATTTCCGTTATCCGCGATGGGCAGCCGCAGACGAAAGCGGCAAAAGTCGGTGGGCATCGCACTTATTTGAATACGCTTGACGTGCGAACGCTGGCGATTGCCGGCGGAAGTATGGTGCGCGAGAAAAACGGCGAGATTGTTGATGTCGGGGCGCGTTCGGCACATATTGCCGGACTTGCTTACACTTGTTTTCAAAAGCCTGAAATCTTTGATGGCGCAAAACTCGTTCATTTGCGCCCGACCGCACACGATACCGACGATTACACGGCGATTGAATGCACAAACGGCAAACGCTTTTCTTTAACGCCGACGTGCGCGGCGAATGTTCTGGGCATAATTCCCAAAACGGCATTTGCCTTCGGAAACGCCGAAAGCGCGAGAAAGGCTTTTGAACCTTTGGCAGCAAAACTCGGCGTCTCAACGGAAGACGCGGCACGAAAAGTTTTGGAAATTTCCTGTTCTAAAGTGCAGAAACAAATCGAAGAATTGATTACCGAATACAATCTCGACCGCGGATTGGTTGAACTTGTCGGCGGCGGCGGCGGTGCGGCTTCGCTCGTTCCATTTACCGGAAAGTTGATGAATCTTCCGGCGCGTCTGGCGCGAAAAGCCGAAGTTATTTCAACGATTGGCGTTGCGCTTGCAATGGTGCGCGACGTGATTGAACGCAATATCGTTGACCCATCGCCCGAACAGATTTTGCAGGTGCGGCGCGAAGCGAGCGAATCAGTGATTAAAATCGGCGCTTTGCCCGAAACGGTCGAAGTGAACATCGAAGTTGACACGCGCCGCAATTTGGTTCGCGCAACGGCTTTCGGCACGACCGAACTGAAACAAGGCGAGCGCGCGGCGGCAACTGATTTGGAAGGCTGTTGGCAAGCGGCGGCGCGTTCGATGAAAACGGACGAATCAATCATCGAACTCAAATCAGAAACTTCCGGGCTTTACGTTTTTACGGCTGAGATTTTGACTAAAACTTTTTTCGGTTTATTCGATTCGTCAAAACAATTAGTGCGAGTCGTTGATAAAACCGGCGTCGTCCGTTTGCAGCGCAGCCACGCCGAAGTTTATCCGACGACTGTTGAAAACATTGCCCGCGAGCTTGAATTTGTGATTACAAAGCTGACGGATTTCGGCGACGCAGGGCGCGATTTGCCCGACATTCACATTCTCGTCGGCGCGAGAATCGTCAATCTTTCCGGGCTGGCTGAAATGGAGCAAGCAATTGCGCTGGCGAAAACGGAGCTTGAAAATTTGTCCGCCGATGAATCAGTTGTCATTGTGGCGGCTCCAAAAAACGTTTGAGTCGGAGCGATTTCAAATTTACAGAAACGGATTTTTTAATGAATTATGAAAAAAGAATTTTCCGACCTTATCCAAAAATTGGACGAACAGATTTGCCGAGACACGCGGCTTGACAGAGAGCTTTTCGCCAGATTGTTCGATAAAGAGCGCGAGTTAGGACTTTTGCACGACGAGCGTCCGATTTGTCCGTTTTTGCGCCCGCATTTTGTTACTCGAGCGCAATACGAAACAATCGCGCACTCTGCCGAAGTTCTTGCGGGCGCGTTCGAGCTTTTAGCCGTTGCCGCGCTGGAAAACGACGAAATTTTCGCCGAACTTGATTTGACCGAAAAAGAAGAGCGCATGGCGCGGCTTGACCCGCGATACGAGCGGCTTTGCGTTTCGAGCCGGTTCGACGCTTTTTTTGACGGCGATGATTTCAAATTTCTCGAATACAACGCCGAAACTCCCGCCGGTGTCGGCGACCAGATGCAGATGGAGAAGGTTCTTGAGCTTGTTCCGCCCGTCAAAGAGTTTCTCGCGCAGCATAAACACTGGCGACCCGCGCCGCACAAACGGCTTCTTGAATCGCTCGCGGCAGCTTACCGAGAAACCGGCGGAAACAAGGAAAAGCCGAATATTGCCATTGTTGATTGGCACGGCGTTTCAACGATGACTGAATTTTATGTTTTGCAGGAATATTTTGAATCTCAGGGTTTTCCGACTCTGATTGCCGACCCGCGCGAGCTTGAATACGACGAAGATTCGCTGCGCGTCGGGGATTTTGCGATTGATATTTTTTACAAACGAATCCTCATCCACGAATTTTTGGAAAATTTTGACGAAACTCATCCTTTGTCGCGCGCCTACGCGGACGGGCGAGTTTGTATGGCAAATTCTTTTCGCACTAAAATCGCGCACAAAAAAGCCGGTTTTGCTATTTTGAGCGACGAGCGATACGAAAAACTTTTCACGCCCGAACAGCTTGCCGTAATTCGCCGCCACATTCCTTGGACGCGGCGCGTGCGCGACTGCCGTACGACACGCGAAGGACGGGAAATTGATTTGCCGGAATTTTTGCGGCGCGAGCGCGAGGGATTTCTGCTCAAACCGAACGACGATTACGGCGGCAAAGGAATAAAGCTCGGCTGGGAAATGTCGCAGGCAGAATGGGAAACGGCTTTGAACGAGGCTTTGCAACATTCTTACGTTGTTCAAGAGCGCGTGCCGGTTGGCAAAGTAACTATTCCGGCTTTTTCCGATTCAATCAAGATGGAAAGTTTGTTGATTGATTTCGACCCGTTTTTGTTTCTCGGAAAAGCCGAAGGCGGGCTGGTGCGTCTGTCTTCGCAGTCGCTCGTCAACGTCGCGCAAGGCGGCGGTCAAACCGCGCTTATCATTTTAGAAGATTTCTAATCGTGGCGAAGGAACTGAAAACCGACATATTGATTACCGGCGGCGGCGTTGGAGGCTGCGCGGCGGCGTTGGTTGCGGCGAGGTATCGGCGCGTGATTTTAACCGAAGAAAGCGATTGGATTGGCGGTCAATTTACGTCGCAGGTGACGCCGCCCGACGAACACGGCTGGATTGAAAATTTCGGCTGCACAAAGAGTTACCGAAAATTTAGAAATGAAGTTCGTCAATATTATAAAAATAATTGTCCGTTGACGGAAACTGCGAAAGCAAATCCGTTTCTGAATCCAGGCGACGGCTGGGTTTCGCCGCTTTGCGCCGAGCCGAAAGTTTTTTTGACTGTTCTAAAAGCGAGTTTGGCGGAATATGTCGAAAAGCGAAATTTGCAAATCCTAACCGAGCATTTTCCGATTGCCGCCGAATCGCAAGGCAAAGTGGTTCGCGCGGTTACGCTAAAAAATCTGAAAACCGGCGAAGACATTACAATCTCGGCAAAGTATTTTATTGACGCAACGGAATTAGGCGAGCTTTTACCGCTAACGAAAACCGAATTTGTAACCGGCGCGGAATCGAAACGCGAAACGAATGAGCCGAGCGCAAAAGAATTCGCCGAGCCGAATAATTCGCAAGCCTTTTCGGTTTGTTTTGCGATGAGTCATCACGAAGGCGAAAATCATACGATTGAAAAACCGAAAAATTACGAATTTTGGCGCGATTTCGTTCCGAATTTGACTCCGCCGTGGAACGGAAAATTACTCGGTTTGAGCGGCATTAATCCGCGCACGATGCAGCCGATTACTTATAATTTCGCGCCGCATCGAGAACCGAACAAAGCATTCGCCGGTCTTTGGACTTACCGCCGCATTCTGCACCGTGAAAATTTTGCGGCAGGTAAATTTGAGAGTGACATAACGATCGTTAATTATCCGCAGATTGATTATTTTTTGGAGGATTTATCAAACGCGGCAAATTATCAAGCGAAACAGCGAATAATTGATGAAGCAAAGCAATTGAGTTTGTCGTTTTTTTACTGGCTGCAAACCGAAGCCGGTTTTAAAGGTTTAAAGTTGCGCCCGGATATTACCGGAACAAAAGATGGTTTGGCAAAAATGCCTTACATCCGCGAATCGAGAAGAATCAAAGCCGAGTTCACTATTTGCGAACAGCACGTTTCAGCCACGTGTCGTCTGAACCAGATTTACGCGGAAAAATTTAATGATTCTGTCGGCATCGGATTTTACCGGATTGATTTGCACCCGACTGTCGGCGGTGATAATTATTTGGATGTCGAAGCCTTGCCGTTTCAAATTCCGCTCGGCGCGCTGATTCCGCAGCGAGTGGAAAATTTACTGGCGGCTAGCAAAAATATCGGGACAACGCACATCACGAACGGCTGTTACCGCCTGCATCCCGTCGAATGGAATATCGGCGAAGCGGCGGGCGCGTTAGCTGCGTTTTGTTTGCAGAACGGTTTAACCACGCGCGAGGTGAGAAATGACCAGAAACATTTGACGGCTTTTCAAGATTTATTGGAAAAACGCGGTGTCGAACTGGAATGGCGCAAAGATTTAAAACTTGAAGAAGGCGACCCGCACCGCTTTGCAAAGTAAAAAGTAAAAAGTAAAAAGGCAAAAGTAAAAAGCAAAATGAACGCTGAAACCGCCGCACAGAAAGTTATAGACAAATTCGGCACTGATAATGTTTTTGAGATTGCCGAAAAGACTGACGTTGAAGTCGTTTATGAAAAATGGTTTCCGACGACGATTGGCGAATTTGACCGAAAAAATAAAACGATTTGTGTGAATTTGAATGCGCAGGAAAAAGTTGAAAAAATACTCGCGCACGAACTCGGACATTTTTTCGCGCAAGATTTGAATTTAAGCCGAGCGGAAGAGGAAAAGTTTTGCGATGATTTTGCAAAAAGTTTGTTGGAAAAATAAGTTTCCCGCAAAGGTGCAAAGCACACAAAGAAAGAACAAAGAAACATTGTGAACGAATCCAAAATCCAAAATCCAAAATCCAAAATCTTCCTCGGTGTTGACGGCGGGCAGAGCCACACGGAGGCTGTTATTGCCGACGAAAACGGAAACGTTCTGGCAAGCGGTTTCGGCGGCGCGTCGAATCACGCCGAGCATCCGGGCGGACGCGAACGTCTTAGAAACGCGATTTTAAATAGCGTCGGCGAAGCGTTGAAAAACGCGAATTTGCCGCCGGTGGAAAAAACGATTTTTACTGCGGCGCATTTCGGAATGACGGGCGGCGCGGACTACAAAGAAGAAATTATCAACGAAACGGTTACCGCCGAATATTCGATTGTCGGACACGACGCGCCGACCGCGCTTTTCGGCGCGACGGCGGGCGAACCCGGGATTGTCGTCGTCGCCGGAACAGGTTCGGTCATCTACGGCGAAAACAAACGGGGCGAAACAACAAAAATCGGCGGCTTAGGTTATTTGTTCAGCGACGAAGGCAGCGGTTTCTGGCTCGCTTTGCAAACGGTTCGCCTTGCAATTAAGGAACAGGACGGTTTAATCGAACCGGCGGGATTGGAACAATTAGTCTTAAATTTCTTTCGGCGCGAGAAAATTCGAGAACTCACAAACGATTTCTACAGTGCAAAAATAACGCGCGATGAGTTGGCGAGTTTTGCAAAAGCGACGCACGCAGCGGCGGCTGCCGGAAATGAAGTCATCCGAGACCAAATCAAATTCGGCGCAAGCGTTTTGGTCGAAAGCGTTCAGAGCGCCGTCAGACGCCTGTGTTTTCAGGACAATTTTCCGGTTGCCGGAGTCGGCGGAATGTTTCAAGGCGAATTAATGAGAAAGTATTTCTCGGAGCTTTTGCAAAGAGAAATTCCCGAAGCAGTTTTTATCGAGCCGCGTTTTAATCCGGCAATCGGCGCAGTTTTACTGGCTTATAAACAAGCAAAAATTGAAATTAGCGAAACTCTTTTAGCAAATTTAAGAAAATCGAAGGTTAAATGACTGACTTAAAATCCAAAATCCAAAATCTAAAATCCAAAATCCAAAACGGGTTGATTGTTTCCTGCCAGGCGCCGGCAAATTCGCCGCTTGCCAAGCCTGAAATCATTGCGGCGCTGGCTGAAACCGCCGAACAAAACGGCGCGGTCGGCGTGCGGATTGATTCGCCGGATCATATTCTTGCCGTCAAACAAGTAGTTAGAGTGCCGATTTTGGGTATCTACAAAGTCGTCTCCGCTTCAAGCAAAGTCTACATTACGCCGACTTTTGACGCGGCAAAAGAAATCGCCGCCGCCGGAGCCGATGTGATTGCGTTGGACGCAACTCTGCGGCAAAGACCGGGTGGCGAAAGTTTAGCCGAAATCGTCCGGCGGATTAAAGAAGAACTGCATTTACCGGTAATGGCTGACGTTTCGACGCTCGAGGAAGGAATAAACGCTGTCGAAACAGCCGGAGTTGATTTTGTCGGCACGACGCTTTCGGGTTATACAAACGCGACAAAACATCTGGTCGAACCGGATTTTGAACTCATCGAAAAACTTGTCGAAAGGCTCGACGCCCCGATTATTTGCGAAGGTCGCCTGCGTTCGCCCGACGATGTGCGCAGGGCTTTCGACTGCGGTGCTTTTGCAGTTGTGGTTGGCGGCGCCATCACTGGCGTTGACCAATTGGTTCAATGGTTTATTTCGGCAACGCCGATGCGCTCGGCAAATCTTCAAGCGTTTTGACAAGGATAATTTTCGATTTGAGAAAGATTATCGGGGCAAACCTTTCAAACCCAATTTTATTTTTGGAAAGAGTATTTCGCGCCAGATTTTGTAGCCTGCTGCATTCATATGAAGTTTGTCAGTTTGGAAAATGTCTTTGGTGTTTATCCGCAAACAATTTTTCTTAAAACCAAATTTCTGCTTATCCTCAAATTTAATTTTACCACGCAATCGAAAATGCTTTGACTTTTCCCCCGCGACGCGAGAAAATACACAAACCTTTCATTCAGAGTATTAAATTTCTAATTTCGCCGACAAACGTCGGCATAACCGTATTTTCAGATTAAGGAACAGCCAGAGTCTTTCGAATCGGAAAACGGCTTTTCGCTAATTTCCAAGATTTCCGAATGAAAACCAAAATCTGTCATTCAATTTTTAGGAGGATTAAATTGTGTTAAAGAAAACAACCTACGTCGTGTTTTTTCTTCTTGTCTTTACGTTGCAGTTTGCAGTCGCCGCGCCGCAGCACCCGCTTGATTTGGCGGGCGATATACAAGGTGCGCCGTATCGCATTCTCGTTCCCCAAAACTGGAACGGAACCTTGCTCCTTTACGCTCACGGCTACCGCGATAAAGCCGACCACCCGGGCGAAATTGAAAATCGCGCCGCCGATGTTGCGCCGAGCGCGGCGCTCGAACCTGTTTTGCTCGCGCAAGGTTACGCTCTTGCCGGCTCGGCTTACCGCGATAACGGCTGGGCGGTTCATGAAGGTATTGAGGATATGAAAAATCTCGCACTTTTCTTTCGCCATAGAGTCGGAAATCCCCACAATACAATTTTGTGGGGTGTTTCGATGGGAACGGTGATTAGTTTTGCGAGTATGGAGCGATACAGCGATCTTTACAACGGCGCGTTGTGCGCGTGCGCGGTCGGTGCCGGCGCTTCGCAGTCGTGGGATTCGGCAGGCGATTTGGCTCTCGCCTATGACGCTCTTTTCGGAATGCCGCATAGTTGGGGAACGCCCGGCGACGTGCGCGACGATTTGGATTTTGAAAGCGAAGTCCAGCCAAAGCTATTATCTGAAGTCAACAATCCGGCAAATTTTCCGAAGTTTGAATTTATTCGGCTCGTTGTCGGAACGCCGGGGCGCGGCATCAATCCGCCCGCGCCGCCCGCCTTTTATCCGGGCTGGCTTTTTACCGATATGTTTTTCTCAACCGAAGCCCGCGCCGAACTCGAACGCCGCGCCGGCGGTCCGGTCGTGCAAAATTTAAATCGACATTACAATCTGACCGCCGAAGAAAAAGCCTATCTCGTTTCTTTGGGCGTTCCCGCGCCGGTTATTGAAAATTGGCTCGTTACGCTCAACGCCGGGCGCACCATTTCCGCGCCGTTTTATACGCGCGATTATTTGAGACGAAACGCCGATTATACAGGCAGAATCGAAAGCCCTGTGTTGACTTTGCACACGCTCTACGACCCGCTCGTAACCGTTTCGCAGGAACGCGAATACGCAGAAACCGTCGCGGCGGCAAACCGCAGCAATCTGCTTTATCAAACTTATACAAACGGCAACGGACACTGTAATTTTACCGGCGAGCAACTCGTAACTTCAGTCAATGCCATTAATAATTGGGTGGTCAACAGGACGCGCCCGACGGCGGCAAATTTCCCGACTGCGCTCGGCTTTTTGCCCGACAGTTTCGTGCCGCCGCCGATGAATCAACCGTAAAGTTTAATAACCGAATGCGAAAGTAAAAAAAAGTGACGGCTTAAGACAAAAGCCGTCACTTTTTTATTATTGTTCGGTGTTTTATGTTTGCCCGTCGCCGCTGATTGCCATGACGGTAGAGGTTGCCAGCGCTTATTCGTAGAATCCAACCTATGATTATTCCTGATTTATCGAAACAATTTTTTTATAATTCTTTAATAAATCTATCGGATTTTCGTAGATTTCGAGACAGCCGTTTTCGCGCAAATCCGTTTCGGAAAAGCCGCCGCACAAAACACCGATGATTTTGAGGTTCGCCTTGGTTGCCGCTTCCGCGTCGTAAGGCGTATCGCCGACGACAAGAACCGTTTCGGGCGCGGGATTGCCGAGAAGTTTGAGTGCGGCTTGAAAAATATCGGGTTCGGGTTTCGATTCTTCCGCGTCGTCCGCCGAAGTTGATTTTTCGACTAAATCTTCGATGTTCGCAATTTTTTTATATTCTTCAACTTCATCTTCGTTCGACGAAGAAGCGAGCGCGATTCGTTTGCCGTCATCTTTGATTTTCTGAAAAAGCTCGCGCACCTTCGGAAATGGCTTGATGCGCGACATATATTCACGTTTAAAAATCTCGCCGCGTAGTTTCGCTAAATCGTCGCCGAATTTTTCTATTTCATTTTCGGTCAAAAATTCGGGCAAAAGCGTGTCCGCGCCCTTGCCGATTTGCGGGCGAATTTTGTCGAACGGAACTTTTTTACCGTATTTTTTAAACGCCTTTCGCCACGCTTCGGCGTGAAAATCGTTTGAATCAATCAACGTTCCGTCAACGTCGAAAATAAATGCTTCAATCATAAATTGGAACGCCAGCATCTTGCTGGCAACCGTCAGCCAGCAAGATGCTGGCGTTCCTTCTAATTTCCGTCGTCGCCAATCGCTTCGACTGGACACGCTAATAATGCTTCTTCGCAAAGTTCGATTTCTTCGGGCGTTTCCGGTTGTTTATAAACGAACGAATAACCGTTTTCGTCATAACGCGTGAAATTTTTCGGCGAAGTATCGCGGCACACATCGCAGTCAATACACTGCGAATCAACGTAATATATCCCGCGAGAGTTTTCGGGTAACTTGTCTTGTAATTCAGCCATATTAAATTAACCACAGATAAACACCGATAAACGCAGATATTTTATTTGGTTGTATCTGCGTTTATCGGTGTTTATCTGCGATTTCAATTTTTCTTGCTCTGATTCTGCTCGGTCAAATTTATCATTCGCTCAAGCGCGATGAGCGCGTAATGTTTCGTCGCATCATCAACTTTAATTTGATTAACCACCCGTCCGGCGACCAAATTATCCAACGCCCACGCCAGATTTTGCGGCGCGATGCGATACATCGTCGCGCACATACACAAATCAGGCGCGAGCAGGCGAATTTCTTTGTCGGGAAACTGTTTTTGCAGACGAAGAACTAAATTCAATTCCGTGCCGACTGCCCATTTCGAGCCTGACGGCGCATTCGTAACCGTGTTGATGATAAAAGATGTCGAGCCGTTCAAATCCGAGATTTCCACGACTTCGCGCATACATTCGGGATGAACAAGAACTTTTATGTCGGGCTGCTCCGCGCGAACTTGGTCAACGTGCCACGGCTTAAATCTGCCGTGAACCGAACAGTGTCCGCGCCATAAAATAAGTTTTGCCGCGTGAAGTTCTTCTTCGGTGTTGCCGCCGAGTTCCTCAAACGGATTCCACAATGCCATTTTCTCTAACGGAATACCGAATTTCGCGCCCGTGTTGCGTCCGAGATGCTGGTCGGGAAAGAAAAACATCTTGTCGTATTCTTTCAGATAAATGTCAAACAGCGGAACGGCGTTCGACGATGTGCAAACCACGCCGCCGTTTCGTCCGCAGAATGCCTTTATCGCCGCGCTCGAATTCATATAAGTTATCGGCGCAACTTTCTGTTTCAAAACACCAATTTCTCGAAGTTGTTCCCAAGCGTCTTCGACTTGTTCGACCGTCGCCATATCCGCCATCGAACAGCCCGCGCCCAAATCTGGCAAAATGACTTTTTGATGTGGCTGACCGAGGATATCAGCCGATTCCGCCATAAAATGAACGCCGCAAAAGACAATAAATTCCGCATCTTTGCGCTGCGCCGCCATCACCGAAAGCTGATATGAATCGCCCGTCAAATCGGCGTGCGCGATAACATCGTCGCGCTGGTAATGATGACCGAGAATGACGACGCGCGAACCTAAAGTTTCTCGCGCCCGTTCGATTCCGGCAGCGATTTCCGCATCAGACATTTTTAGATAGTCTTCAAGAAGAAAAGCATTTTGCATGTCTTCTTCGCCAACTCTTTCCTTGTCCAAAACCGTTATCATTTTTCCGTCTCCTTTCACCGATTTAGATGCCAATCGGCGAGCATTTGTAAAGAAAAATCATTACACTTCGAGAAATTTTTCGCAAGCTAAAACGAAATTCTCAGATTACCTCTAACGATTTTATAAAACTTATAAAAATCAAACTTGAAAAGTTTTGCTAAGGACGGCATTATCTAATAGAAATAAATCGAGGAGGGAAGATATATGAATGAAAGCATGGAGAGTCGAGACGTGTTGACACGATTGAAAACGCAGGTTTTTGAATCGAGCAACGAAAAACTCGCGCTCGCGCTCGGCAGACCGGTTGACGAAATAGATTTGTGGTTTCAAGGCGGAGAGATTGACGAGGACGCGCAGGAAAAAATAAACGGTTTAGCCCAAGAACGCTTGGCAGAGTAATAAAATTTTCTACAGTTTTATAAAATTTCCGCAAAAAGTATTTTTACGAAAATGCCTTTTCGCGGATTTTTTCGTTTTTTCTTTAGCTCGAGATAAAATTGATACCGAATGGCTCAGGTCGCTGGTTTTTATTATTACAACGCGGAAATTCGTTTTGGCTTCCAAAAAGCAATCGAATGGTGTTCGATTATATTCGTGGAGAATAAAGAAATTATGAAAACGATATTTTTAAGTTTAATTTTAGCCATTGTGTTCGGAACTCTTTTGCAAGCGGAAGCTAAACCAAAACAGCAATTCAAACTTCTCGTCAATCGCCAGAAAGTCATCTCTGGCAGCCAAATAACGGTCAAATTCATTTCCGTCATCGAAGATGCGCGTTGTCCCGAAGGCACAAACTGCATACAGGCGGGCAATGCGAGAATAAAAGTTACGGTCAGCAAACGCGGCGGCGAATCGAAAACTTTTGAAATGAATACGAATTTGGGACCGAAAGGCGATACGTTTGAAGGCTACGCAATCAACTTGGTAAATTTAACGCCGACACCAAGAGACAATATCCGAATTAACCGCAACGGTTACACGGCAACTTTTACTGTTAGCAGATTAACGAGGTGATGAAGTCGTAAATTGTGAATGGAAGATTTAATGAGGTTTCTTTTCGACAATAATAATCAGCCCACGCGACCAGATTTCAACAAATGAACTCATACTGAGTTCGCGTTCTCCAATTTCAGGGTCAAGAGCGAATACTTTTCCTTTTGAGATTTTATAAACAACAATGGCGTGAGAATAATTTGTATCTTCAGAAACTCTTATGAAAACTATTGGATTTGTATCTTGTAAAACTAAGTCGTTTAATTCTTCAAACATTATATCGGCTTGATAAGCATCAAGACCACATTCGACCGCCGCTTTGACTGCCTTTGAAGGAGATGTGCCTGTTTCATCACAATCGCATAAACTTCTTAATTCTGCTTCAGATTTTTCAACATCTAACGCGGCTAAAACCATTTTGAGACAGGTTGGAACACAAGAAAACTCATAGGTTTGAGAGAAGTAAGGAGGTTTAGGCAATACTAAAAACCTCCTTCGCTTTCTTTTTTCCTTTCTTGAGGAGTTCGTCGAAAGAGATTTCCATTTCAACTTTTCCCGTTCTCATATCAACAAAAGCGTCTGCCAACAAAATTGGTTCTTGCTTCGGGTAAGTTAGAGCAATTGGCACTTTCCACTGATTCTTTTGCAGTTTAGGCTTTAATACAGAAAAACGGTCGGGAAAATCGTAATATTGTAGTAACGCTTCAAGAGTTTCAATCGCAGATTTATCATCAATTTCTGCTAATGATTCATCTAGTAGCGACACTAGAAAATTCGGTTCTTCATTCTGCAATAAATCTCTGAATCGTTTTAATTTTTGTTTATTTTTTGAGAGCCTTTCAGCGTTATTATATTTTTCAAAGGTATATCGAATCTGCGAGTCAAAAACATTCAGTCGTAATTCATCAATAACTTCATTTTCCTTCACATTTCTTATTTTTCTTGGGTTAGCAACCGATGCTTTCTCTACTCTGATGACAACTTTTCCTACTTCAAAAAATTGTCCTAATATAAAAAACTTTTCGTTAAACTCGAGAGAAAATTCTCTTTTGGAAAAAAGAAAATTATTTTGTAAATCAGATTTACTTACTTTGTAATTATAAATCGTTACAAAACTATCTGACGGATTTGTAAATTCACCTTCAGTCAAACCTCTGAATAAAATTTCTATTTGTTGAGCTTCATTGGGTGTAATATTTTCTGGAACATTAATTTTTGTTTTTTCAAAAACTCTCTCTATAAATCCCAGTTTGCGAAATAATTTAGCTCGATACAGAATTACTTTCATGTCCTGCAAAGGTATTTCGGAAAACCCGAAGTTAAATGGTGGAAAATCTATGTCTTTAAAATGAAGTGAGCATTTTTTCATATCAGCAATAGCAAAAAATAATCTTGTATATAAAATTTCTCCTTGAACTCCGTTGTCTGATGGATGAATCTTAAATTCTTTCACATTAAATATCGAACCGCTTCTCTCTAAGACGATTTCAATTTTTGGAAATGAATTTGTTGGAAAATTTTCAATAAAAACGAAATTGGCTTTCTGTCTGAAAGAAAACTTTTGAATAGGAAATAAAAACTCTCCAACAAGTATTTGTCCGCGAAAATTTATAAATGGATGCAAACTTACAGAGTGATTTTTTTGTTCTAAGCTACGAGTAATTTTAGAAAAATCACTTTGTAAAAAACTTGTGTTTACTTGAGGCAAATTTGTTCTTGAAGTTCTTAACTGCATAATTTCATTTTACCTATTTTCACTGCCTTTCGCCATCAATTCTTCAATCTCTTCTGCGTGTTTCGGAACTTTCGCCGCCGGATTTAAGTCGCCGTCTTTCACTAAACTTTCAGAAACGGATTTGTCAGATACATCAAGATAATCAGCAGAATAAAATACGGAATCAAAACCGCCGCGCCCGCGTAATCTTTGGCAACGCGCTGTCCGAAAAAAAGTGCGACGATTGATGCTGCGCCGAGGACGGAAGCATAAAATATCAAAACGGTCGAACCAGTAATCAAAAAATAGATAATCCCGACAGCGCTTAAAAATCCGGTTGCCAGTTCCATTAAGGTAATCGTTGCGAGCATCGGCGCGACCATTCCGCGCAGAAACGTCTTGGAAAAATGTCCGGTCAGCCATTCGAGATTGCCCTTCCAATCGAACACTTTATCGAGTCCCGATTGTATAAAAAGTATGCTCACCAGCAATGCGCTGAAAAGCGAGGGAAGATTTTTGCCTAGTTCTTCAAATTCCATTCGTTTATGTAAAAGAAACCGATTATTTCTATGTGCTTTTAGCCTTCCCTGCATTCATCAATTCTTCAATCTCTTCCGCGTGTTTCGGAACTTTCGCGGTTAAATTCACGTTGCCGCTTTCAGTTACCAAAACATCATCTTCGATGCGAACGCCGATGCCGCGATATTTGGCGGGCGCGTCTTTCGCGTCGGGCGGAACATAGATTCCGGGTTCGACGGTTAAAACCATTCCCGCCGCAAACGGGCGCGAATCTTTTGCCGCTTGGTCGCTGAAATAGCGTCCCGCGTCGTGAACGTCCAGACCGAGATAATGTCCGACACCGTGCATATAGTATTTTTCGTAAGCCTTTTTTCTGATTAAATCTTTTGTTTTTCCTTTTAATAATCCGAGTTCTTTCATTCCTTCGGTCAGCAGTTCGATGGAAAGTTTTTGCCGTTCTTTAATCGTCGTTCCCGCGCGTGTGGCTTCGAGACATTTGATTTCCGCGTCTAAAACTATGTCGTAGACTTCGCGCTGCGCCTTTGTAAATCTGCCGCCGACGGGAAATGTGCGCGTGATGTCCGAAGCGTAGCCTTTGTATTGCGCGCCCGCGTCAATCAGCAGCAAATCGCCGTCTTTAAGCGGAGCGTTGTTTTCCACGTAGTGCAGAATACAAGCGTTTGCGCCGCCGCCGATGATTGAATTATAAGCGACGCCCGTCGCGCCCCGGTCGCGCATATAGGCTTCCATCAGCGATTCGATTTGCGATTCGTTCATTCCGGGGCGAGTTTTTTTCATCGCCAAAATGTGCGCGTCCGCCGCGATGTCCGCCGACTTTTGCATCAGCTTAATTTCTTCCGGCGTTTTATGCAGGCGCATCTCGTGAATCAAAGTTATCGGATCAATAATCGTATGCGGCGGATAAGCGGTTTTCAATCGCCGGAATCTTTGCGCCGAAAGATACTGCAAAATCTGCCCGTCGAGTTTGTTATCCACGCCGAAACGGTAATAAAGTTTCTCGTGTCCATTGATCATTTTCGCTAGCTCTGACGGGAATTTTTCAATCGACAGAGCCTTGTCCGCGCCGTAGTTTTTCATCGCGCCGTCCGTGCCTTCGCGCCTGCCATACCACGTTTCCATTTTCGGGTCGCGCGGGCGGACAAAAAGCTGATATGGGTTTTTCTTGTTCGACGGCGCGATGACGGCAATCGCATCGGGTTCGGGAAAGCCCGTCAAATAATAAAAATCCGGGTCTTGATGAAACTTAAACTCGATGTCGTAACTGCGCGTAACTTCATGCGCGGCTGGAACGATGGCAATCGCATCTTTGCCTATCTGTTCGATAAATTTCTTTAATTGTGGTCGCATAGATTTTCTCCCTTTCGGGAAATTGTAACGCATATTTTAGCGAATAGTGAACAGTAAATAGTGAATAGTAAATAGTGAATAGTAAATAGTGAATCGTGAATAGAGAAACAAAACTATTCACGATTCACTATTTACTATTTACTAACAAATTTGTGTTAATCTGTGATTTCAATTTTTATGAATTTACGGATCACCGAAATTTTTCTCTCGATTCAAGGCGAATCGTCGCATGCCGGACGACCATGCGCGTTTGTGCGTCTGACCGGCTGCCCGATGCGCTGCGCGTGGTGCGACAGCGAATATACCTTCACGGGCGGGACACGACTTTCATTTGAAGATATTTTTGCGCAGTTAAAAGATTTCGGCTGTAATTTAGTCGAAGTTACGGGTGGCGAGCCGCTCGCGCAGAAAAATGTTTTTCCGTTTATCTCGCTTCTTTGCGATGAAGACTTTGAAGTTTTAATCGAAACGGGCGGCTATGTTTCGACGGACAAAGTTGATGAGCGAGCAAAAATTATTCTTGACGTTAAATGTCCCGCCTCGGGCGAATCGGAGAGAAATCATTGGGCGAATTTGGAACGCTTGCGACGCGACGTGGACGAAGTGAAATTCGTGATTGCCGATTTGAATGATTGGGAATTTGCGCGTGAAACGATTGCCAAATATGATTTACAAAATTGCACGCGAGAGATTTTAATTTCGCCGATTTTCGGCATTGAAAATCTTGCGCGCATTGCCGAAACAGTTTCGAGAAGCGGTTTGAAAGTTCGTCTTAATTTGCAGCTTCATAAATACATATGGGGCGCTGATGTTCACGGTGTCTGATTAGCCGGAATAAGGATAATTGAAAATTTTAATTTCGGAATAACTGATAGCTGTATTGATAAATTAAGATAGAATATCGCCACTATTGGCTATCACTTACCCTTTATTCGCTGTATTTAGCAAGGAATTTTTGCAAAAAAACAGCGAATAAATTCTACATTTAGTGTTGTCGACAATCAGTTCACCCGAAACAATTGTCACGCGGCAGCGAAAAGGCATTATCTCGATGCTTCGGTGTCTTTCGACACATAAGCGGGTTAGCATAATTCAGTTGATAATCAGAATGCGGAAACACGCACGAAGTAAGTGTGTCATCGCGCCCTTACTTGGTGCGGGCTTCTGCATTTATAAAACAATTCTGTCCGGTTGCTTATTCCGCGCTAGTTAAAACCGCCGGCGGCGCCGTGGTCGGCTTGGAAAAGTCATGCACAACGTCCATGTGTCCGCATCTCACCTTCCATTGCGTTTTGATATGGTCAAGTGAATCAGGACACAAAACTCACGCTGCTCCTTGATTGTTTAATTTTCAACTGTTTTTCAAACTCCATTGGGCTTTTGTAGCCCAAACTTGAATGCAATCTGATGCGATTGTAA
>MWVV01000044.1_pt1 | contig 44896 bp, 35 predicted proteins | sample 1047281 | NCBI WGS metagenome assembly MWVV01 (sample SAMN06349986, study PRJNA376086) | soil metagenome | isolation source: PT-2 sample Antarctic (ecotone) soil | place: Antarctica | collected 2015-01-13 | reverse complement strand
AGCCGATAACGGTTTGCCGCAAAATTCGGTTTATTCGATTCAGCAAACGCCTGACGGTTATTTGTGGCTGACGACCCTTGACGGTTTGGTGCGCTTCGACGGAGTAAAATTTACGGTTTTTAACAAGCAATACTTCGGACACTTTTTGAGAAGACATTTTCCGTAAGTTGTTGAAAACTAAAGAATCTGCTTACTTAAATCAAAGTTAGCTCAAAGCCTAAGTTTGATTTAAATACAAAAAGGCAGTTATATCGTTTCAAAAGCCTTGATTTCAGTGGGTTTCAAAAAACAAAAAACTGTCCGAAGTATTGAACAAGAGCAATTCCAAAAATTTAACTACTAGTCGTTTTACAAGTCTGTTTGCTGAAACGGACGGCACGCTCTGGCTCGGCACGGAAGACAGTGGTTTGGCGCGTTTTCGAGGCGGGCAGTTTCAGACTTTTACGACCGCCGACGGTCTGCTGTCAAATGAAATCCGGCAAGTTCAGAGAGATTCGGACGGAAGCCTTTTAATTTCCACCAGCCACGGTTTGGTGCGTTTTCGGAACGAGCATTTTTCGGTTGAACGACGAGCCGATTTCAGAAATTTTAACATTTACGTTTCGCCTTCCGGCACTCGTTGGGAAATGGATAAAGACGGTCTGCAGGCAGTCGGCAAAGACGGGCGCGCAACGCGTTATGCTTTACCGTTTGCCGCTCAAAATATTTCTCCCGACCGGACGTATAACTATTTTTCCTTTGTGCCGATGTTCGAAGACGGCGAAGGCGCGTTGTGGTTTGCGGCGGCGGACAGTCTGTTCAAATTAAAGGACGGTGCGGTAACGACTTTCACCGCTCAAGACGGAATGCCGCGCAGCAGCGTCCGCAGTCTTGTCCAAGACCGCGCGGGCGCGATTTGGCTCGGCACGGAAAAAGACGGCGTATGTCGTTTTGGTGAAAACCGCTTTGCGTGTTTCGGCATCAGCGAAGGTCTTTCCAGTAATTATGTGATGGATTTGTTTTTTGACCGGGAAGGAACGCTCTGGGTCGGCACAAATGAGCGCGGCATCAATCGCGTTACGCCCCGCATTATTGCTTCCGTTTCCATCGCCGAAGGATTGGCGGATAAAAACGTCTATCCGATTTTGGAAGACAAAACGGGCGGCGTTTGGATTGGCTCGTTCAGCGGATTGTCTTATTACAAAAACGGGAAAATCACGAATTATACCCGGCGCAACGGACTGCTTTATGAAATTGTTCAGTCGCTGGCGGAAGACGGCGACGGGCGTTTGTGGATTGGCAGCGTCGGCGGCATCCAGTATCTGGAAAACGGAAAATTTACGGATTTTACCGAAAAATTAGGCTTGAGCATAGGCGATAACGCTTTTTTGGACATTCATCAAGACCACGCGGGCGCGATGTGGTTTGCGACGAGAAACGGTTTGATGAAATATGCGGACGGCGCGGCAAAAATTTTGACGACCGCCGAGGGTTTGCCGAGTAATGATGTCAGAACGATTTACGAAGCGCGGGACGGCGGAACGCTCTGGCTGGGAACTTCCGGCGGCTTGGGCAAATTAGAAGGGGAGAAAGGGAGAAAGGGAGAAGGGGAAATTCCGAAAATGGTTTTGACCGCTTACACCGAAAAAGATGGTTTGGCGGACAACATCCGCACGATTTACGAAGACGGCGACGGCACGTTTTGGATTGGAACTTACGACAACGGTTTGTCGCGTTTCAAAGACGGTAAATTTACGAATTATACAACCGCCAACGGGCTTTTCAGCAACGGCGTTTTTCAGATTTTGGAAGACGGACGCGGCAATTTTTGGATGTCGAGCAACCAGGGAATTTACCGCGTCAATAAACAACAGCTAAACGATTTCGCCGACGGAAAGACTTCGGCGGTAACTTCGACCGTTTTCGGCAAATCCGACGGAATGCTTAACATCGAATGTAACGGCGGACGGCAACCCGCCGGAATCAAAACATCGGACGGAAAATTTTGGTTTCCGACGCAGGACGGCGTGGCGATTATCAATCCTGAAGCCATTCCGTTTAATCCGCTTCCTCCGCCCGTCGTTATCGAATCGGCTTTTTTGGAAGGTAAAAAAGTAGAATTGACGGACAAATTGGAGATTCAGCCCGACCAGGACAATCTCGAAATCAATTACACCGGCTTGAGTTTTATCAAACCCGAACAAGTGCAGTTTAAATATAAACTCGAAGGTTTGGACGAAGATTGGACGAACGCAGCGAATAGGCGCGAGGCTTATTATCCATATCTGCCGCCCGGAAAATATACGTTTCGCGTCATCGCCGCTAACAGCGATAACGTCTGGAATAACGAAGGCGCGGCGATTGCGATTACAGTTCTGCCGCCGTTTTATCGAACTTTTTGGTTCATCGGTTTAGCGATTTTAAGTTTTGGAGTCGTCGGATTTGCGCTTTATAAACGGCGCGTTTCCGAACTCGAACGCCGGCGAACGGCGCAGGAAGAGTTTTCGCGCCGCTTGATAAATGCGCACGAAAACGAACGCCGAAGAATCGCCGCCGAACTACACGACTCTCTGGGGCAATCGCTGGCGATGATAAAAAACAGCGCGGTTTTCGGCTCGCAAACGGCGGAAGATTTACCGGCAGCGAGGGAACAGCTTGCGGAAATCTCAACGCAATCGGCGCACGCTATCGCGGAAGTGCGCGAGATTGCCTATAACTTGCGCCCTTACTTGCTCGACCGGCTTGGTTTGACAAAAGCGATTCGTTCCTTGCTGAACAAAACCGCTGACGCTTATCCGATTAAAGTAATTTCGGAAGTTGATGAAGTTGACGAGTTTTTCCCGAATGAGGCTGAAATCAGTATTTATCGAATCGTTCAGGAAAGCCTCAACAACGTCATCAAACACTCCGACGCTTCGGAAGTGAAAGTTTCGGTCGAGGAATCCGAACGCGCCGTTATTATTAAAATCGAAGACGACGGCAAAGGTTTTGACGTAAACGCCGAAAACAACGGCGACAATCGCGGCGGTTTCGGTTTGTTTGGAATGGCGGAAAGAGTGCGAATGCTGGGCGGCACGATTGCGATTGAATCCGAAACGGGCAAAGGCACGAAAATCTTAATAAAGATTTCTCCGAACTAAACACAAAGGAATATTGCAGATGACCGAGCAAATTCGCATCGTGATGGCTGACGACCATCCAATTGTCCGTCAAGGTTTGCGGCAGATGATTGAGACGGATAAAAATTTATCAATCGTCGCAGAAGCGGGCGACGGGCAAACCGCGCTCGAATTGATTGAAAAACATCAGCCCGGCGTGACCGTCTTGGATATTGATATGCCGAAAATGGACGGCTTCGCCGTCGTGCGCGAATTGCAGAAAAGACGTATTAACGTCGAAATCGTTTTTCTGACGATGCACAGCGAAGAGGAAATTTTTCAGGCGGCAATGGATTTGGGCGTGAAAGGTTATGTTTTGAAAGACAGCGCGGTGACCGACATTGTTTCGAGCATTAAATCGGTTGCCGCGCAACGCCCGTTTTTGAGTCCGGCGTTGTCCGCGCTTTTATTAAACCGTCGTCGCCGTAACGAAGAATTCGAGAAAGAACAGCCCGGCTTGCATCTGCTCACGCCGACCGAAAAACGCATCTTAAAATTCATCGCCGAAGACAAAACCAGCAAGCAAATCGGCGAAGAATTATTTATCAGTTACCGCACCGTTGAAACTCACCGCGCCAATATTTCCCGCAAACTCGATTTGCGCGGTTCGCTCGCGCTCGTCAAATTTGCTGTAACTCACAAGTCGGAACTTTAGAAAACCAAAAAAATTAACCCGGATTTTCGCGGATGACGTAGATTTTATTTCTTATCCGCGTTATCTACATTTATCTGCGGCTAATTTTTCTTAAATAAATTTATGCCGCCGTTTTCAACGGCTTGACGTAAATTTTCCGGCTTGTTCCCACAGCTTGCGCTGCGGGCTACAAATATGCGCGTCGGTTTCACCGACTTGAAAACGATTTTCTTATCCCGAACTGACATCAAAATAAGTGTTCACACTTAGTCCGAATTACGTATAAACACGGATTTTCAAGCCTCGCAAACCCGCCTAAACTTGCTTTCAATGAATTTCAATTTAACGAGAAATATGTGGATGAAAGTCTTGATTGTTGACGACAACGAACAGGCGCGGCAGATGATTAGACATTATCTGCACAAGTTGTCGGACGAGTTCCGCGAGTGCGCGGACGGCGCGGAAGCCGTTTCCGCTTACGCCGAATTTCTGCCCGATTGGGTATTGATGGATTGGGAAATGAAACAGGTTAACGGACTCATTGCGACGCGGAACATTATTGCCGACTTTCCCGACGCGAAAGTTTTAATGGTAACGAACTACGACGAGAAGGATTTGCGCCAGGCGGCAACCGAAGCGGGCGCGCGCGGATTTGTTTTGAAAGACGATTTGCTTTCGCTGCATTTGTTCTTGAAAAAATCAACTGAACATTAGCCCGAATCTTAAAGGATAAAACTATGAAGAAAAATACAACAATTAACGCCTGTTTAACGCAAACGGGCATCGTCCCAAGAACTACAACCGAAGCTGTTTGCAGCTTCAATCAAAAGGAGAAAATTATGAAAAATCTACGCAATTTTTTAGTCGGTCTGGTCAGTTTGCTGTTTGTTGTGCAACTAACGTTTGTTTCGCCCGTCGCGGCGCAAAGCTCGAAACAGCTTGAGCGCGAACGCCTTAGCCGCGTGATGGACGCGAACGCCAATGTCGAAGAGTTTCGACAAGAGTATATTAACTATCTGACGGAGATGGCGGACGCGCTGCGCCTTTTTAACGAGATTCCCGCCGTTCGCAGAAAGTTTAATCAAGCCGGACTTCAACCTGTCGCGTCGCTTGAACAGGGGAAAAATCTTGTTGCCGTAATGAAGCCGGAGGATCTTATTATAATGAGAGCGGCTTATGCTAAAGTTTCCGGCTGGAGAGATGCGCCGCAGGCTATTAACTCGCTGCTGAAACCGCAACTGCGCGAGCAGCTTGAGTTGAAACTCGCCGCTAAAAAGAATTCGGGCGGCAATATCACGCCTGACGCCATCATTACCGATGTCTGTCCTGACCCGAGCATCGTTCCGAGCAACAGCGACATTGCGGTGGCTAAAGCCGCCGAAATCGCGGCTGACTTGGTAATGGAATTGCTGCCAACCGATGTCATAACCATTGTCTTCCGCGAAGCTGCATCAATAGCGCGCGCCGCAGTCAAGAGCGGAGTTTTAGCCGCCGAAACTCTGAAAGCCATTGATGACGACTGCTCTGGACTGAAATCGTCGGACGTTCAGGATATAGTTAACAACGCCAAAAGCGAAATTATCAATAACGACAACAGCAACCGGACGGCGATTGTCAACAATGACAACTCGAACAAAGATACGATTCTCAACACTCTGAACACAAAAACCTCGACCATCACGACGGCGATTACCAATTCGCAGAACGCCGTCATCAACAACGGCGACACTAATCTAGCGACGATTACGACCGCGATTACCAACGCCAAAACCGACATTGTTAACAACGACAACAGCAACAGGACGACGATTGTCAATAATGACAACGCCAATGCAACCACACTCAACACGGCGGTTACCAACGCCCGCAACACGATTGTCAACAACGACAATACCAACACAACCAACATCGTCAACAACGACAACGCCAACAAAACCGCAATTATCAACAACGCCACCGCTAATACGACGACGCTCAACACTGCGATAACCAACGCCAAAACCGAGATTCTCAATAATGCCAACGCCAACGCCACTGCGCTGCAGGATGTGCTGTTGCGTTCGCAAATCGAAGCGGACTTGGCGGCCGAGAGTAACGGCGTAAAAGTCGCGTGGTATATGACGCCGACCGCTAACGGCGGAAAACTCGATTTGGTGCAGAGCATCGTGACGCTGACTTTGGCAAATATCACGGCGGCGGGCGGAAGCATTGGTAACGCTCAGTCATTTCTTGATAGTGCCAATGTAGATAAAGCTGCCGGACGATTTAAATCGGCGTATGACAACTATCGCAAAGCCTATAAAGCGGCAGCTAACTAAAAACCAGGCGGAACGGCAAACGCTTGAACTTTATTGACAAGCAGTTTTCTGAAATCAAAGTCAAGGCGGAGGCAATTACAACCTCCGCCTTGACTTTGATTTTTAAATAGAAAGCGAGGAACTGAATTTTTGCTTTCAATCTCACTTCCGCCATTTTCTCAATTGAGTTAATATCAATCTATGTTTCGCAGAGTTTATTTAGACAACAGCGCGACCACGCCGATTGACCGCGAAGTGGTGGACGCGATGCTGCCGTTTTTAACCGAAAAGTTCGGCAATGCTTCGAGCATTCACTTTTTCGGACAGGAAGCACGCGGCGCAGTTGATAAAGCCAGACATCAAGTCGCCGGGATTATAAATTCGCGCCCGAATGAAATCGTCTTTACGTCCGGCGGCACGGAAGCAAATAATCTGGCGATTCGCGGTTTAGTCGAGGCGAACGACAAATACGGCAAACATATTATCACTTCGGCGATTGAACATTCGGCGGTCAGGGAAGTTTGTCAAGATTTAGAAAAGCGCGGCTATGACGTAACGTATCTGCCCGTTTATGAAGACGGCATTGTGAAGATCGAAGATGTCGAAGACGCCGTCCGTGAAGATACGATTTTAATTTCGGTAATGATGGCGAACAACGAAATCGGGACGATTCAGCCGGTTGCGGAAATCGGGAAACTTATCAGAAAACTTCGTGAAGGCGGCAAAAAAATCTGGTTTCATACGGACGCGGTGCAAGCCATCAGCAAAATAACGGTTGATGTCGAAGAAATCGGCTGCGATTTATTGTCTGTTTCGGCGCATAAACTTTACGCGCCGAAAGGCGTCGGAGCACTTTATATTCGGCGCGGCGTGCGGCTTCATTCGCAGAATATAGGCGGACATCAAGAGCGCGAGCGGCGCGGCGGAACAGAATCCGTTCCACACATCGTCGCTTTTGGAAAGGCTTGCGAATTGGCGAAAATTAATTTGAACGTAGCAACCGAACATTTAACGAATCTACGCGATAAATTTGAAAACGGCGTGGCGGAAACAATCAACGATTTTGAATTTAACGGCAATCGTGAAAATCGTCTGCCGCACATCTCAAACGTTTCTTTTCGTTTTATCGAAGGCGAAGGTCTTTTGATCAATCTCGATTTACAAGGCGTGGCGGTTTCCACCGGCTCGGCGTGTTCTTCGGGTTCGCTTGAGCCGTCGCCCGTGATTCGCGCTCTCGGCAGAAATGACGAATTGGCTCGCGGCGCGATTCGTTTTAGTTTTGGCAAAGATAATACGGAAGATGAAGTTGAGTTTGTTTTGAAAGTTTTGCCGAAAGCGATTGAAAATCTGCGCCGACTATCACCTATTTACTTGAAGCAAACTGTTTGATAGACAACTGTTGCGCGGACATATTTTGATAAGCAAAAAGGATTAAGAGACTGTTTGAAATGTAATTTTATTGCCCGCTAAACATACGAATCGAACGAAAAAGTAAAACAATAAAGTGAAAAAAAGTGAAAATTAATTCTTTTTTAGTGTTTTTCGTATTTTTAGCGGGCAAAGTTGCTGTTTCGACCGACTAATTTATAACTTTTCAAACAGTCCTTAAACTTTCAAGATTGAGTTTCAAGATTGTAATTTGAGATTAGGTAAGCCGGAAAAATTAGTAAGCCAATTTTATGAAATTCATTCCGCGTTGAATAACGCGCTGGCGACGAACGACGCGCTTCGGATTTTTCTTTGGATTGAAAACGTTGAGCGGACTTGGAATCATCGCCGACAAATACGCGGCTTCTTGCGCGGTCAGATTTGAAGCGGATTTTTTGAAGTAATAACGCGAAGCGGCTTCTGCGCCGTAGATGCCGTCGCCCCATTCAATGATATTGAGATAAATTTCCATGATTCGTTTTTTGGAAAGGTCTTTTTCGAGAAAATATGTAAGGAGGGCTTCGCGTCCTTTTCGCAGAAAATTTCTGTCTTCAGAAAGGTATAGATTTTTGGCGAGTTGTTGGGAAACGGTTGACGCACCGCGTTTAAAGGAAGGCATTGGCGGAATCCAGTCGTTCGGGTCGTAATCGCCTTCGGCTTTCGCTTCCTTTTCGCCTTCACGCTGCGCCTCTTCCCAAGCACTGTTGATTGCCTCCCAATCAAAACCGTGATGTTCAAAAAATCTTGCGTCTTCGCCCGCAAGGACTGCCCGCTGCAAATGCGGCGAGATTTGTTCAATCGGCATCCAAATTTGATATTTTCTTGGTTCTCGACCGTCGGCTTGCGCTTCTGAAAGACGATATTCAATCATCGAACTGGTCGTTGGGTTTTCAGTACGAAGTTTTGAAACGTTGGGAAAAGTCACGATTTCATAAATCAACCAGACGGCAACCGCGCCGCACAAAACTGAAAACAAAATTTTTGTCCAATACCACATTTGAATTTTGGATTTTAGATTTTGGATTTTGGATTCCCGCGTAAAATTAACCCCACATCAAAATTACGTTTCGCAAATAATTATGTTCCAGTTGAACAATAATCCAAAATCCAAAATCTAAAATCCAAAATCGGAAATCATATTACCGACAATTTTTCCGGAACTTATTACGCCCGGCAAACCTGCGCCCGGATGCGTTCCTGCGCCAACAAAAAAAAGATTTTCAACGTCTTCGCTTTGGTTATGCGGACGCAAATAAGCCGATTGCATCAAAGTCGGTTCTACGCCGAACGCATTGCCGAGGTAACTATTTAAAGTATTTTGAAAATGAAGCGGGTCAATATAATGTTCCGTAACGATGTGTTTTCGCAAATCGGGCAAAAAACGCTTTTCAAGATATTGATAAATTTTTTGTTTATACGGCTCTGCTTCCTTCGTCCAATCAATATCTCCGCCGAGATGCGGCACAGGCGAGAGAACATACCACGCATCACAGCCTTCGGGCGCGAGCGATGGGTCGGTTGCCGTCGGGCGATGCAAATATAATGAAAAATCTTCGGCTAAAATCTTTTTATCGAAAATATCTTCCAATAAACCTTTGTAACGGCGGCTGATAATTATCTCGTGGTGTGCGAGGTTTTCATATTTTCGGTTTGTCCCGAAATAGATAACAAACAACGACATTGAATAAGTCATCTTCTTAATTTTCGCGTCGGTGTATTTTTTGCGAAACCTTTTCGGAATTAAATTTAAGTATGTAAATGCGACATCTGCGTTTGAGACAATCGCATCGGCTTCTAAAACTTCGCCCGATTTCATTTTTACACCGTTAGCTTTGCCGGTATTTTCATTAATTAAAATTTCTTCGACTTCAGCTTCCAAGAAAACTTCGCCGCCGGTGTCGAGAAACAAATCGCCGAACGCTTTGACTAACGCGCCCGTCCCGCCCATCGCAAACCACACGCCGAATTTTTGCTCCAATTTGTGAATCATCGCGTAAATCGAAGTCGCCGTGAACGGATTGCCGCCGATCAAAAGCGGGTGAAAGCTGAATGCCTGCTGTAGTCTTTCATCTTTGAAATACCTCTGGGCAAATTTAACGACGCTTCTGTCCGAACGCAGTTTTATCATTTCGGGAACGACTTTAACCATATCCCAAACGCTGGTGAAAGGTTTGTCAATCAGTTCAAAACCGACGCGGTAGATCTCGCCTAAATCTTTTGAGAAACGCTCGTAGCCTTCAACATCATCAGGATTGAATTTGCGGATTTGATTTAAGAGATTTTCGCGGTCGTCGTTATAATTGAAAACTGTGCCGTCATCAAAACGGATATTATAAAATGGGTCAATCTTAACGAGCTTAACGTAATCGCTTGTTTTTTTGCCCGCAAGTTCAAAAATTTCTTCAATCAACCACGGGGCGGTAATAATTGTCGGACCGCCGTCGAATTTGAATCCGTCCTGCTCATAAACATAAGCGCGTCCGCCTAGTTTGTCGCGCTTTTCGAGGATTGTTACTTGATGACCTTGGGCTTGCAAACGACACGCCGCTGACAAACCGCCGAATCCGCTTCCGATGACAATAATTCTCATTCTTTTATGATATAAAATTTTAACTCTTAAAATTCAGATTAAAGAATTAATCAGGGAATGTGCAAATGCGTTGCACGAGGGTTTATCTTACATTAAACTTCTAGATGTTTTTGCAACTGCAAAATTGATAATCTTGAATAAAATCTAATCTGAGCTTTTGATTTTAACCTTGATTGCCAACCGCAATGCAATTAAAATCAAACAGAGGTAAAAATAGTCAGCTGTCGTGCGAAGATTTAGAATCCGGCTGATAGCTTTATAATCCGCTAAAACTTTCAAAAGAAGCGTCCTAACATTAAGATGAAAGAATGCCAACTTTGTAAAAATTGCTATACCGATGATGTTAATACTTGTCCGAAGGACGGAATGCCGACGTATCATTCGATTAGCGGCGAGCCGGTTTTGGAAGGCAAATACCATCTCGAATGTCGGCTCGGACAAGGGGGAATGGGCGTGGTTTATAAATCGCGCCACGCTTATTTGAAGACTTCGCACGCGATAAAAGTTATTCTTCCCGACCTTGTCGGCAACGACCCGCAGCTGGTTACGCGCTTTCGGCAGGAAGCACTCGCGGCGGCGGCGATTCGCCATCAGAACGTCGTCGGCGTGTCCGATTACGGCGTGTCGCAAGGCACGATGCCGTTTCTCGTGATGGAATTTGTCGAGGGCGAATCGCTTCACGATTTGCTTGACCGTGAAAAGAAACTATCGCCCGAAAAAGCTTTCGATTTGATGTCGGCAATTTGCGCCGGAGTCGGTGCGGCGCATAATCAGGGCATCGTTCACCGCGATTTGAAACCGCTTAATATAATGATTTGCAAAGACAAATCAAATATGTCGGAGGCGGTCAAAATTCTCGATTTCGGTTTGGCGAAAATAAAATCGGGCGAACTTCTCGGGTCGTTTATTCAAGCGCAAACCACTGGACTGATGGGTTCGCCGTATTATATGGCTCCCGAACAATGGGCGGACGAAGAGCCGGACGCTAAGTCAGACGTTTATTCACTCGGCGTAATGCTTTATCAAATGATTGCGGGCGATGTTCCTTTCAAAGGTTCTTCAATTCCCGCAATTATGAAAAAACATCTGTCGGATGAAGTGCCGCCGTTAAATACATTTGACGTTTCCGTTTCGCCGCAAATCGAACTCGCCATTCGTCATACGCTCGCCAAGGAACCAGGCAAGCGCACCGCTACGGTTGAGCAAATAGTCGAAGAACTACGAACCGCACTCGGCATAACTTCACAAATTCCCGGAACAGTTGGCTCAATTACGAATCGCTCGCTGCCTGTCTCTACCTTGAGCATTTTGACCAATCCGCCGCAAGCAAAGATTTTCGTCGATAACGTCGCCGTCGGACAAAGCCAAACGAACGGCTGGCTTCTGCTCGAAGGTCTCCAGAGTGGCAACCATCAACTCCGAGTCAGCAGTGAAGGATTCCAAGATTGGGAAAGCAACATGATATTTGACGGCAAGCCGAAACAAGTCGTCGCGGAACTTAAAGCCGAATTCAAACCGGATACTGGCGCAATTCCCAAACCTTCTTTTCAGACTGTCCCAGGCATTCTCCCGCCGGTAAAGCAAGCTACGCCAAAACAAACTACGCCACCGCAGAGTTTTTCCGCCACGCAAGGTTCGCAGACGGCAAATAATCAAACGGCGAAGCAAACTGTTCAAGCATCACAGCAAAGCCGATTCGTCGAATCATCGCTGCTACAAAGCGTGCCAGTCAAATCGCAATCGAAAAAAACGTCGTTCTTTTCACCTTTGATTTTAACGATAATTGGAATCTGCAGCCTGTTGTTACTTGCTATTATCGGAACCGGCAGCGCATTTATGTTAGGAATAATCGGGCGCCCAAGCGGCAATACAAACGTCGCCAACAAGGATATTGTAACTGTGCCGAACAGCACCAGCAGTGGGCAAAATAATGCATCTAATGTGCAAACCGCATCGCCTAACAAAAGCGAAATGGTTAAAATTCAAGGCGGTAAATTTACGATGGGACGCAACGACGGTGGCACACTCGAACGACCTGAACACCAAGTTGAAGTAAAAAGTTTTTGGATGGACAAAACCGAAGTAACCACCGCTGAGTATTACGATTTCGTAAAAGAATCAGGTTATATGTCAACGCCGGCTAATTGGGAAGGTGGAAAACCGCTCGCGCGCGATGAAAAACTGCCGGTTCGGTTTGTCAATATTGATGACATCAAAGCATTTGTTGAGTGGCGTTCGGCACGCGATAAAGTTGCTTATCGGCTTCCAACCGAAGAAGAATGGGAATATGCCGCCAGAAATGGAAACGCTAATAATCTTTACCCGTGGGGCGACAGCTTCAAGGAAGGGTGCGCCGTAGTTGACCGAACGGATACTGCGCCGGAGCCTGTCGGTTCAAAATCTTGCGGAGCAAATAAGTGGGGCGTTCTGGATTTAATCGGAAATGTCTATGAGTGGACAAACTCGAAAGCAACGCTTTATCCGGGAAGCGTTGCCGCCGAGTTGAAAGAACCACTTAAAGATAATATCTATATATTTCGCGGCGGGTCGGCTTTTAATAAATCAACAGGCGATAAGGCGATAACTTCAACTTACCGAGGCACTATTAATATGACTAAAAGGGATGCCCAATTAGGCTTTCGGCTTGTCCGTTCAGAATAAAGCTCTTTGATAAATGTTTTAAGTCTCGCCTTTAGGTGGTTGTTAAGAAAAAATCTTGTGATAAAGCAAGAAATCAAAACACTTTCATAATTCAATCAGTGTTAACGATGGAGGTTTTACGCTGAGAAATTCAGATTTAAAAATCGCGGATGAACAAGATTTTAAATCAGATAGTTTTAATGCTAATGTTTTTATATTGGTGCTGGCAACTTTGATTGTAATGCGCCTGCAAGATATCGGTTAAAAGATTTTGAGGTTTTAATGAAAAATTTGTTTACAAATATAATTTTATTCGTCGGGTTAAGCATTGTATTTTCGGGTCTTACGGCTTGCTCAAATACGGTTAGCACACAGAAAGGTCCGGTTAGTGAAACTGCGCCTTCTGTTCAAAACAGCAATGCAGCTGAAACAAAAAATGATTTTCCGCCTGTGCCGACAGCCATTGCGCAATCTGAAATTAAAGATTTGGAAGGCAACACCTTCAAAATAGAAGACAAAAAAGGCAAAGTTGTTTTAATCAATTTATGGGCGACGTGGTGCGGTCCGTGCCGCGCCGAAATGCCGGAATTCGTGGCGTTGCAGGAAAAATATCGAGATAAAGGTTTTGAAATCGTTGGTTTGGACACCGACAATGAAAGCGTTGAAGAAATTAAAGCATTTGCCGAAAAAATGAAATTGAATTACCAACTCGGTTATGCCGACGGTAAAATTCTCAGCGAATTTATCAAGATAACCCGATTGTCAGGCATTCCTCAAACGATGATTGTGAACCGCGAAGGTAAAATGGTTCTTGTCATCGGCGGCGGCGGAATTCGCGCCGTCAATAATATAAAAGAAATGGTTGAAAAAACCGTTAACGAGGGATAATTGATAGTTGATAATTGATAGTAAAAATTTAAAGTAGGTATCAACTTTCAGTTATCAATTATCAATCATTTTCGGTTCGACCAGAATCGTCTTAAAACTCGCAAGACTAACCAATCCCGCGCTCGCGCCTTTCGGTTTATTAACAAATTTTTTCGGCGTGTAATGCACGGCAACTTTCGGTTGCTGTTTAGCGTGGCTGAAAAACGCGGCAATCTGCGCGGCTTCGACCAAAGTTTTTGGCGGAATCTCTTTTCGATTCGGATTTTTGACGACGACGTGAGAACCTGGATAATCCGCCGCGTGAAACCATAAGTCCGAAGCCTTGGCAATCCGAAACGTCAGATAATCATTATCCTTCGCGCCTTTGCCGACCAAAATTTCAAAGCCTTCGGAAGAGAAATACTGCCGTGCACCCTTAAAATTCTCAATTTGCTTCTCTCTTGATTTGGTTAATATTTTTTCAGGCTTTTCGCCGGTAAACTCCGGTAAAAAACTCTCATCCTTTTTGGCAATTGCTTCTTCAAGATTTTCTCTCTGAATCTTTAAATCTGAAATTTGAGCGTGCAAATCAATTAATCTTTTAGAAAGTTCCGTCTGTGCGTTCCGCGCTTTAGTGTAGCGTTTGAAAAACTTTTCGGCAGCTTCAGTAAGCGATGTGTTTTCGTCAACTTCAATCTCAATGATCGGGATGTTTTCATCGAAGAAATCAGTCAAAAAAACTTTATTGCCTTCACGTTTCGCCGTCGCCAAATTTGCCAGAATCAAATCGCCGAAGCGTTTCCACGTTTCAGCGTCGCCGTGATTTTCGAGGTCTTGGTTTAGTTTCCTAACTAATTTTTCGCGTTTTGAAATCTCCTGTTTTAATTTACTCTGCGCTTGGCTTGCTTTTGCCTGAAAAACCTTTTCCGCCTCTTGATTTTGATAATAAAAGTCTAACGCTTCGGATAAATCCGTATGTTCTGCTTGCGATAAAATTTCTGCATTGTTTGGTCGCGGCATTCTCGCGTTGGCTCTTTTCGGCACAGCATATTTGGAAGCGATTTCTTGTCCCGCACCGAAAGACTCGCGGCAAGCCTCGAGAATGAAATCATTTGTGTCTAATAAAAAAAGGTTCGCTGAGCGACCGGTAAGTTGAACGACCAAAGTATAATTTTCCGCTGCTCCGAAATCGTTTCTGGCTGAAAATGTAAGACGCAAAATCCGTTCGTTTTCCAACTTTTCAAATTGTTCTAAAACGGCATTTGCTAAACGCTTTCGCAAAAACATTACGAAAGAGGTTGAATTCTTTGATTGTTTTTCTAAATCACGAATACGACGTTTAATTATATAAATTCTTGGCGCGGATGGCTCAACGCTGACGAAAAAATATTTTGAATCGGTCAAGCGGAAATCAATCGCCAATTGAAAACGCGAAAGTGTAAAAATTTTGCCGAACTTTTGTCCAATTAATACGGACGCGAGTTCGGCACGGATTTTTTCAATTGTATTTTCGTTCACAATAAAAAGTTCAAGGTTCAAAATTCAAAGTTTTAAATTACGACTTTGAACTTTGAACTCTGAACTTTGAACTATTCTTTAATAATAATCGTTCCCGAAACCAAATCGTGGACGGCACGCCGGTCTTCATTAAACGGCAAAGTTAAAAATCCGATTCCGCCCAGCGCCAGCGACAAAAGATAAACGGAGGAACTAACCGCCGCCTGATGAAACGTCGGATAATCTTCGCCTTCCAAATCCACAATTTCCAATGAAAAAAGGCGCATTCCGAAGGTTTTGCCATAAAGCCCGATGGTTGTCGTCAAATAAATAAACATTACAATCGCACAGGTAACAACGAATGCGAAAAGTCCCGCCGTCGAAACCCAATCTCCACCCAAAAGCATAAACGGTGAAAGCAACAACAAACTTGAAAACGACCCAATAATCAAATCAAAAAGTCCGGCGTTGAAGCGCATCGCAAAGGTCGGACAGTCATCATATTCTTCAATTTCGATTTCTACCGTTTCGGCAATTTCCTCGGATTTTAGAAGTTTAATCTCTGATTTCGGGGCTTCTTCGATTTTTGCTTCAACCTTTTCAGAAACAATAGTGCGCGTCTCAAAACTCGTCGAAATTTGGGCGGGTTTTGGAAACGGCGGCAGTTTGTTTGTGTCGAGTTTTTCTTTATCAGTTTTGAGCGAAGAAGCAAGTTTTGGCTTCGCAAAAGAGTTAATTGAAGGATTTACTTCGGCGGGTTTGACGGTTGCATCGTCTGTTTTCCCCGCGATATAAAAAGGATAGTTTTTACTTGCTTTCGGCGCGGAAACACTCGGCACAGGCTGCGATTGTTCTTCTTCGACGAGGAATTTTTGCCGCGAATCTTTGATGCGCTGCAAGGCTCTGGCGACATCGGGATTGTCGTGAAGAATCTGTTTCGGTTTTTCAACCGTTTCTGTTTTGAGTGCATTTGCGCCGCTGGTTACAAGCCTTGCGCGGGGCGCAGCGGATAAATTTTCACCGTCATCAATTTGCGGTTTATCCAGTTCTTGACGCTGGCGAACGGCGTTTTGAAGCTGTAAACGCCATTCTGGAACGGCAGTGTTTTTACTGTGAAATTCTATTAAAGTCGGATTAGTCGGCTTGGCAGATAAATCCGAAGTTGTCGGTTTCGGAACTGTGACGACAGGTTTTGGGGGAGCGATATTTTTGACAGGTTCTGGCGTTTTGTTTGACATCGTATTAATTTTTATCTCAAAATTGAGCGATTTTTTTGCAGCAACGGAAATTTTTCCGACGAGTTCCTCGCGCACCGAATCGTTTATCATTGCTCCACAACTCGGGCAAATTGATAAAGTGACGGCGTTGTTTCGTTTGCAAACTGGACAGTTCATAAAAATTGAAAAGATTTAAGAATTCAGAAAAGAATTTCTGCAGAACTTGGGAAATTAATCGAAATAAAAAAACTGTGGCGATGTTATCAGAATTTACTTTAACTCGTCAATAGTAAAGTTAGAGAAATAAAGGAATTTTAGACTTTAAATTCTGGGTTCTGGGTAATATTTGTAATTTTCATTTATGTATAATTTGTGAAGAAATGCTAAACCAAGTCGAAAAATCCAAAATCTAAAATCCAAAATCAAATTGGTTGTCTGCCCTCAAATCCTGCTTCAACTTCGTGCCACCACTCAATTTGTTCATCTTCGCCGAGTTGCCAACAAAGAAGAACAATCCGATTGTCTCTTAGACAGGGAAAATCAATCAAGCCGCGCGAATAATCCTTGAGCTGGATGCCGAGTTCGTGAAGTTCAGTGGTTATTTTGCCGATTTCATAAAGCGATTTAACATAGTGTGTGCCGCTTTCCATCCCGCCGCCGCCCGAATCAGTCGCCGCTTTTGCCGCAGATTTTGCAGATTCACGCAAACGTGTCGTTCTCGCATATTGCGATTTGATTTTTTCGAGTTTTGGACGAATTACGAGTAATAAATCGTTCGCTTCCTGGACGGTAAAAAGTTTCATCTCTCGTCTGTAATACGCACCAAATCTTGATAATCTTCAGTTTCATCTTCAGCAAATTGCGGCTCGAAACGAATTTTATTAGCGACTTGGGAAAAGTTTTTGTCCGTCTGCCCGGGCAGAATTTCGGGCGGCAGCAATTCTTCGGGCGGCACGAAAGACGGCACATCGTATTGTCCGCTTTGTGAAGCGTCTTTGCGGACGAGTTCGGCAATATCACCCAAATCAATAAAGAAATCGGCGACATCAATCAAGCGCGGCGCGGTGTTCGAACGAAAACCCGCGACTTCAACCCGGCAGCCTTTATATGCAATCGCGTTCAAAGCATAGACAAAATCTTCGTCGCCCGAAACAAGCACGGCGGTGTCGTAGCGCCCCGCCAGCGAGAGCATATCAACTGCGATTTCCACATCGAGATTTGCCTTGCGCGTTCCGTCATAAAAAGTTTTCAATTCTTTCTGCACGACGCGAAAACCATTACGCCGCATCCACAACAAAAAACCTTGCTGACGTTCTGCACCCGCGTCAACGCCGGTGTAAAAAAAGGCGCGAAGCAGCCTGCCATCGCCGAGAAGCAGACGCAGGAGTTTGTTGTAATCAATATCTATGTTGTGAAAACGAGCGGCGTGAAAAAGATTATTTCCGTCAATAAAAACCGCGACGCGCCCGCGATGCCCAAACTGCCAAGACGAATTGGCAGACATATCAAACTGCATTGCTGAAACCTTCTTTGATAAAAATTTTATGCTAAATCGAACTGCAGTTGACCGACTAAAGGCAAACAGAAATTTGTTTAATTAATTGCTTAAAAAATAAAAATGTAGATCGAATATCAACTTATAATTTATAATCGAAATTTGATTGATCGTTAGCTTGCAAAAAAAGTATCTTACCGTTTTATAAAATTAAATTTGTTTCCGTTTTTTCTAAAAATGTAACCGCAGTCGAATAAAATAAGTATTTATAGTTTGCCTTTTTGCCTGCCTGTCGGTCAAGCGAAATTTTTAAGCGTGATATTTGTTCTTGAATGTATAATGGAAAAATTATGGAAAATGCACATTCTGATGAATATGAAGCGCTAAGGTTTCGGAAGATTTAATTTGGGAAACGTTACGACGGTTAATAATCTGTCACAATTTACAAAGTGTTCGCGTCTGCCTTGGCATCTTTTATGAAGAAAAAGTCGAGAGTCGAGAGTCGGGAGTCGAGAGTAAAAAGCAAGGAAACGGGAATCGAGCGAAGAAAATCTTCTTCCACCGATTCTCGAATCTCGACTCCCGACTCTCGACTCATTTACGGAGTGCTGCCGGTTTTGGAAGCCTTACGCGCTGAAAATCGACGCATCGAAAAAATCATCGTTGCCGAAGGCGCACACGAAAAACGGTTGGCGGAGATATTATTTTTAGCGAGAAAAAACGGCGTTCCTTTTCAAAAAACCGCGAAAGAAAATTTGTCAAAGTTGGTTGAAAACGGCGCAAATCATCAAGGCGTAACAGCATATATCGCGTCGGCAGATTATTATCCAGCCGAAAAACTTTTGGGCGAAATTTATCAAAAATTGGAAACCGACGAAAAGCCTTTAATTGTAATTTTAGACGGCGTAGAAGACCCGCGAAATTTCGGCGCAATACTTCGAGCAATCGAATGCGCCGGCGCGGACGGTGTTTTTATTCCCGAACGCCGCGCCGTCGGTTTAACCGAAACCGTCGCCAAGTCTTCGGCGGGCGCCGCCGAATATGTTAAAGTTGCGAAAGTTACAAATCTAAATCGCTTGATTGATGAATTAAAAGAGCATAACATTTGGGTTGTCGGCACAAGCGGCGAAGCGGGAACGGATTATACCGATTGGGATTGGCGCATGCCGTGCGCTTTAATTTTAGGCGGCGAAGGCAAAGGCTTGCATCGCTTGACGGCGGAAAAATGCGACGCGCTGGTAAAAATTCCGATGCGCGGACGAATAGAATCTTTGAACGTTTCGGTGGCGGCGGGCGTTATACTTTTTGAAGCGATTAGACAACGAGTTCAAAGTTTAAAGTTCAAGGTTCAAAGTTAGAACCGTACGGTTAGCCTGAATTTTAACCTTTGAGCTTAAAACGATAAAAAATATGTTTTGCCAAAAATGCGGGACAAAAAATCCCGACAACGGAAAATTTTGTAGAAGTTGCGGGACGGATTTAGCCGTCGTGTCCGAATCGAAAGGATTAAACTTGCAACCTTCTGAATACTATATTGACCGCAAGGGTAGAGTCCGCTCTAACAACCCGGATGATCTTTGGACCGCGGGTTTGAGAAATACCATAATGGGCGTTGGATTTCTTATCGTTTCAATAGTTTTGCTTTTAACCAATGTGGCGGGCGGACGCGCCTGGTGGTGGGCAATGCTATTTCCCGCATTTTCTTTATTGGCAAGCGGAATCGGAAATCTTTCCAAGGCGAAACGGCTTGAAAAGAAAAATTCGCAAAACGAGTTTCAAACCGAATCGCCCGCGTTGTTTGCTCAACCGCCGTTAAATCCAATTTTGCCGCCCTCGCAAACTGATTATATCGCGCCCGATTCACGCTATAAAACAGGCGAACTCGTGCCGCCAAGCGTAATTGAAGGCACAACGCGCCATCTGGAAATAAATTCCGAAGGCGACACGATGACTTTGCCGCAAAAGAAATAATTTTTATTTTCTAACCAAAATTCTCGCGTTCCCGACATTTCCATTTGCGTCGTAGACGCGCAAAGTAATCGTATATTCGCCCGCATTTTTCAGCGGAACTTCCAAACTGTAACGCTCCTTCTGACCGTCTGATATTCCATCATCAGAATAAACCGCTTGCCATTCGCCGCCGTTGACGCTGAATTCTGCATTCTGCAAATAACTTGACGAATCGCTCGCTTCAAACGCGATTCGCGCTCGGTCGCCGACGACTTGCGGTGTTCCGATTGCCGCAACCGTCGGCGCAGCGTTGTCAATTTCAACCGGTTCACTCAGTTTCTCACTTGAAAGAAATTGTTTCAGAGGGTTTGAAGGTGAATCATTCGCCGTGATTTTGAAAATATAAAGACCGTCGGCGAAAGCCAGACCGTCAATCGAAATAAAGTTTTCGCGCATATTTTCGCGCAATAATTTGAAATCAGTTTCGCTCGTCTCTCGAAAATATACAGCGTATTCAATTCGGTCGCCGTTGCGGTCTTCCGCCGTCCATTGCAACGCGCGCGCTCCGCGTTGGAAAATGCGGCGCGGCGGAATGTTGGCGGCAGGCGGCAGACCGAAAGCAATCGGGTCAATGCCGGAATTTTCGATATTCGGGTCGAGTTGAATCGGCGGATTTGCAACTAATCCGACGTTGGCGGGCAAAATTTGAATCGAAAGAATTTCCGGCGCGATGTTTCTGGCTAAATAAGAAACATTAACTTCATATAGCATCGGCGAGGAATTTGAAAAAATACTATTGTTAAGTCCGCTGTTAAATGAAATTTGCTGCTGCCCTGCATTTGCTGAATTTTTAAAAGTTGCCCGCCATTGTAAAAATCTCGCTTTCGGACTTTGAACTTGTGCGCCTTTCTGGTCTGTCAAAGTCGCGCTCCAATCGCTCCACGTTTCATTCGGCTTTTCGGTGTTTCCGCTTCTGGTTTGAACCGTCACATTTCCATTTGCACGCCACCAAATTCTGCCCCACGCCGCGCTTGTTTTCGCATTCAAAACCGACGATTCATAACTTCCTTCCGCAACTGATTCCGCGCCGAAACGATAAAGTTTGGCTTGATTGCTCGATGTCGCGTAAAAACTCGAACCGAAAGTTTTTATCGTGGAAATTTGTCCTTCATTCGATTGCAAAATCAGAGTTTCGCATCCGTCGTTGCCGACGCTGTAGATTCTGCCTTTGTCGGAAGTTCCGACGAAAACGCCGTTGCCCATTTGATTTACCGCGATTGAAAACGCAGTAACGTTTGGCGAATTCCAAATAACATCGCTTCCGCCGTCCGGCGAAATTCGGTAAACGACCGATTTTGCAGCGGATAAATCATAACGACTTTTCGGCGGCGGTTCGGTTACAAGCGAATTTGTCGAATCAGTTGGAGGCGGCAGCGTTTCGGTGGTGGTCGTTGTAGTGATAGATGAACTTGTCGTCTTTGAAGCGGAAGCCAAATCGCCCAATGCCAGCGCGTAAATAGAACCATCGCTGCCAACGGTTAAATCGTGAATTTCTCTCAAACTCGAATCGAGCAGCGCGAACGGTTTTCCGTCAGGCGCAAACCGTAAAACCAAACCGTTTCCGTCAGTTCCCGCGTATAGATTTCCTTGTTTGTCAGTCGCCAAAGAAATAATATGCGTTTCGCTCGTATCGAATAAAAGGGAAGTTTCGGGTTTGGCATTTACTGATTTAACCAGATAAATCTTGCCGTTTTCGCCTGTTCCAACTGCCAACGCGCCATCGCTCAAAACCGCCAAAGACCAGATATATTTTTCTTTCGGCTCGAAGAAAACAACTGCATTGCCGCTTTGCTCAACGCGATAAACTTTACCGTCAGGCGACGTTCCCGCATACAACGCGCCGTCTCGTCCGATTGCCAAAGCTGAAACATTTAACTCAGCCAAATCCGCAAGCAATTTTCCATTGCCGCTCGAATCAACGCGAAAAATTCTGCCATCGCTGCCGGTTCCCAAATAGACATTTCCCGAAGCGTCAATCGCGCTCGACCAAACGTAAGATTGTTCAGTTTTGAAAACTTCCGTTAATTTTGGCGCAAGCGTAATCGCGCCCGTGTTCGTTATCGAAACGCCTTTCGCATCGCCTTTCAAAACTTCGGCGCGGGTGTTGATTGACCAAATCTCAGGCTCGCTTGCAGAAACCGTAAAAACAAACAAAAAAATGTATGCAATAAGAATATAAAATCGCTTCATAAATCAATAATTGAAATTAACACAATTCAACGCAGACTAATGCAAATTAATCTGCGCCTTAATCAAACAACTCATTATAAATAAAATTATCAGGCAGTTATTGATGGTTCTATTTTCCTTAATTTTTTGTTGCCAACAAACCTCTGACGATAAAGAAAAGCGCAAAAACGTGAAAACCAATGCTCAATAAATCTCCAATACTTCAATTAAATACCGACAAACTTTGCGTAAAGAGAACGCGCCGTCGTTCTATCATCCGTTCCGCGAATGATAGCGCGGGCATCGCTGAAAACGGTCAACTCAAATTCGCCGACAGTTAGACGCAAAAGATATTCGTTTTGTTTCACTTCGCCTAGATTTTTTAATTTTTCCGCTAAGTTCAATAAGTTAATCTGTGTCGGTTTCGGCGGATAAATCTGTACGGCATTGCGCCCGCAGAGAACGGCGGAAAATTCAGAGTTTTCGGCTTCGAGAAACTCAAAATTCATTTGCCCGCAAGTTTTGCAATCAATGTTTGGTCTGCCTAATTTTATTTTGCGCCAATCGTTCTGCCACACGTCGAACTGCAGCAAAGACTCGTGCAACCGCTCAAAATTTCCCGCCAAAATTTTCAATGCTTCGGTGGTTTGCACGGCTGAGATTGTCGAGATAATCGGCTGAATCACGCCCGCTGTATCGCACGTCGGAGAGCTTCCCGCGCCCGGCATTTCTTCAAAAATACAGCGCAGGCACGGTGTTGCGTTCGGAATAACGGTCATCGTTACGCCGTAGCTGGAAACTGCCGCGCCGTAAATCCAAGGCTTTTTTAGTTTCACGCAAGCGTCGTTAATTAAATAGCGCGTTTGAAAATTGTCCGTGCCGTCAAGAATTAAATTGCAATCTTTTATTAAATTCTCGATGTTTGAATGATTGACATCGGCGACAAAGGCTTCGACTTCAATTTCAGAATTGATTTCCGCCAAACGTTTTTTTGCCGCGATTGCTTTCGGCAATTTTTCCTTCGCGTCTGATTCGCTAAATAAAGTTTGTCTTTGCAGATTTGAAAATTCGACAAAATCGCGGTCAACAATTCGCAAAAATCCAACGCCGGCGCGAGCAAGAGTTTCAGCGTGTGCCGCGCCGAGCGCGCCACAGCCGATTATCAGAACGCGAGATTGAAGAAGTTTTTCTTGTCCTGCTTCGCCGATTTCCGAGAATAAAATTTGGCGACTGTAACGCTCGTTCATAAAAAACTATTTTCTTTCAAAATTATAATTTGATACGATGCGGGTGAATTTAACAAGTCTATAAAAAAACTACTTCTAATAATTTTAATTATCCTTTTGAATTTGACGTTTGCTTTTGGGCAAGATTTCAAATTTCCAACCGATTCCGATTATCCGCAACTCGAAAAATACGGACAGAAAATCGAAGATTTTGTTCCGAAAAATTGGGCGACGGTTGCTAAAGCGTTTGGCGATTTGAACGGCGATAAAATTCCGGATTGCGCCTTCGTGATAAAGGGAAATGACAAGAAATTCCTCAATAAAAATGACGGCTTGGGCGTTCCTGAATTTGACACTAATCCTAGAATGCTGATTATTTTGTTTAAAAATGCGGCTGAGAAACGCTACGAAATTGCCGAACAAAACAACACATTTATAATGATTCCCGATTCGCCGACGATGTCTGAACCGTTTCAAGCGGTGAAAATAAAAAACGGCGTTCTCCAGATGAATTTTGAAATTTGGTATAGCGCGGGAAGTTGGGGAACTTCGCAATCAGTTTATAAATTCAAATATATAAACAATGAATTCGCTTTAATCGGCGCAGATAAAACCGAATCTATGAGAAATACGGGCGAAACGGAAACTCGAAGCTACAATTTCCTGACTAATAAAATGAGCGTAACAACCGGCAATTACGACGAAAAGGTAAAGAAAAAAGTTAAATGGAAAACGTATAAAATTGATAAAGTAAAAACCTTTCGCACTTTTGTAAAACCTTTCGATTGGGAAATTGAGCAGGACTATTTTTTGTAATTTCATTCAGCAGTTAGAATTCCTTATCAGTTGAAAAATTGAGTTTTAAATTTAGTCGAACAAAAAATTGATAACTTTGCGGTTGGCGAGGCTTGAATCTGAATCATAAGCATCAGTCGGCTCGTCAATTCTGCTTCGTTCAGAGGCGAGTAGGTATAAGCCATCGTTTTGAGTTTGGAAGTGCAAAACCGACAGTGAGCGGAAGCAATGGAAACAGCCGCGCCGCAATTCGGACAATTGAGTGCTTCGATTTTCATAAATTTTAAGTTTGAAGGATGGGTCAGGATTGAAGTTTGTGGAGAGCGATTTGGCTCATTTCTTTGAGCGGCGCATTTTTTCCCGTCCAAATACCAAATTGTGCCGCGCCTTGAGCGACCAGCATTGCAAGTCCGCCGACGGTCGGAATGCCGACGCTTTTCGCTTCGCGCAGAAAGCGCGTTTCAAAAGGATTATAAATTAAATCATAAACGAGGTGAACATTTTTTATTTGCTCGGCGACGGCGGGCGTTTCGTTTTCGAGTTCGCCGATTAATCCCAAAGGTGTGGCGTTGACCACAATGTCAAAATTATCATAGCTTTCGTTTTGATTCTTAACTCCTAGATTTTGAATTTTGAATTGTTCGGCTAAACTTCGCCCTTTTTCTAAATCTCTGGCGAAGACGGTTGCTTTCGCCCCTTCTTTTATCAAACCGTAAATCGCTGCCCGCGCCGCGCCGCCGCCGCCTAAAACTGCGACTTTTGCGTTTTTCAAATCGCCGTAAGCATTCGTTAAAGGTTCGATAAATCCGTGCGCGTCGGTGTTATAGCCGTGAAGTTTGCCGCCGACAATTTTTACCGTGTTGACCGCGCCGATAGCTTTGGCGGTTTCGTCAATCGAATCGAGATGTTTAATAATCGCTTGTTTATGTGGAATCGTGACGGAAAAACCTTTGAAATTTAATTCAATTTCTCTGGTTTCTTCGCTGATAAATTTCGCAATAAATTCGTTGAGATTTTTGACCTCGAACGGAATATAAACGGCGTTGAGGTTGTGAAGTTTGAAAGCCGCGTTGTGCATAAACGGTGAAACCGAATGCGAAACGGGATTGCCGACGATGCCGTAAATTTCCGTCTGCTCATCGAGTTCTTTGACGCGGTAAGTGTCGATTAAATCTCGTGCCGTGATTTGCCCGCTGGCAGTTTCGCGTCCAGCGTCAAGCGCGGCATAAGTCATAAACGCGCCGTGCGCCAAACCTAAAATCCGCGTCCATTTTCCCGCTTCGCCCATTGCGATTGGAATGATTTGTTTGTTGTCTTTTTTCGCACATTCGAGTAGTTTCCAAACGGTAATTGAATCGGTGATGTCGTTGGCTTGAACGGCGGTTTTCAAAACGTCGGCGTTGGTAATTGAAAAAACTTCGTAAGTCGCAGATAAGTTTTCGGGAACTCCTGAAAAATTGTGTGAAGAGGCGATTGTCAAAGTTTTTTGAAGATTAACGACAAAACTCATATCGAACTCAAAATCAACCCAAAAGATTTTATCTTTATTCGCCCAAAGAAGAGATTCCCAAAATTTCAGCCTTTCGCCCAAACTCAACTCACGCTTGCCACCTTGCTCTTTAGGGCGAAATGTTGCGAGATAATGTTTATCAATCTTCGGTAGATTTTCGATTGCGTTCTCAATCTCATTTGTCTGCAAACAATCAAAACGCAATTCAATCACATCAGCAAATTCCGCCGCTTGTTTAATGTTTTCGATAAATTCGATGCCGGTTTCGGCGCACACCGAAACGCAGATTTTTCCGTTATTCATTATTTGAACTTTTTATATTGACCAGAAAGGAAAGGGCGGCAATCAGCAAAACGATAACGCCGACGGCGGCAGAGGCGACAATTAAAGTTTGTCCGCTTTGTTTGACCGCGATTGCCGTCAAAGCCCACGCGATTGCCAACGGATAAAAGACGTTGACGAGTTTGAAGCGAATTACCACGCCCAAAACTGTAGCGACAAAAATCAAAAGCGCGCTCAAAATGACGGCGATTGAATTAGTTGTTTGAATGTTTAAAGAAACCAAAGCGATTGACGCGTTTAAAATTGTCGCCACCGTTATCCAACCGAAATATAAACCGAACGGAAATTTTGCCAGCCAAAATTCTTCGAGCGAATCGGTTGTTTGCAATTTGACGTTGATAAAAGCGAGCGTTCCGAGCATCAGAAAAATTATTGCCGTGCAAATTAGCATCATTTCTTGATGCCAGAAATAAAGCCACGCGCAATTTGCCGCGCAATTCAAAATATAAACCGTCCTGACGAAGCGAAATCGCGTCGCGTTTGAAGGCAAAGCCTGATAAATACTGAACGCAATTAAGCCTAAATAAATCAAACTCCAAATCGCAAAAGCATAGCCTGCGGGCGTAATGCGCGTCGGGTATTTATCGGATACTGCGCCCGTGTCAATGCCGCCGAGATAACCGCTCGCAGCAAGCCAATTAAACGCGATAACACCGGCAGTTGCGATGATTACGAGAAATTGTTTTAGATGGTCGGAGTTGTTCGGCATAATTTTCTAGGGCGGAAAACGGTTGTAATTTTATTGATAAGCGAATTATAATCCGTTTTTGCGAATGTATGCCAAATCGTATGACGATTTCGTATAAATTATGCGGAAAACGTAAAACCTCGAATTTGAATCAAAGAGATGCAGTCAGATTTTGACTTGTTTATTTGCAGAAGATGTTTATGGCATTGATTTTGCTTAAAAAACACGGGCGCACTTTCAACCTTTCCCCTCGTGCCTTAAAATAACAAGGAAAGAGGAAGAACCAAGATGAAAACCTTAAAACATTTATTATTTGCCCTTGCTGTTGTGATTTGCTTTTCAATGACGGCGTCGGCGCAGAAGGAAGGCGACAAAAAGCCGCCCCCAAAAGAGGGAAAACCGCCAGTTATTGTCGTTGAACCAAAAGATAAAAAGCCAAAGGATGAAAAGCCGAAAGACGACAAAAAAAAGCCGCAAGCGTTTATCTTTTATTTCAGAAATGAATAATTCGTTTCAGTTAATTCATTGATTTAGCTAATTCCAAAGAAAAAGACGACCTAAATGTTTAGGTCGTCTTTTTTATTTTGGTATGCCCACTAGAAGACTTGAACTTCTGACCTCCCGCGTGTGAAGCGGATGCTCTACCACTGAGCTAAGTGGGCGCGAGCAATTTTCAAATTGAAAAATCAAATGCTAATAAACCCCCGATCAACTTTTATTTATTAAATTGAAGGGTCGTCGGCTTTTGCCGGACGATTTTCGTCCGTGGATTTAGTCGTGCCGAGGTTCGAATCAAAATAGAAATGGCGCGTGCCGGTGGATTGAACTCCTTCGGAAACTTGCGGGTCGGCGTTGACTGAATAAAATGCCGGTCTGGTGGGAGAAGGCTCTTCGACGGTCATCGAGAAAACGTAACCATTGACGACAGGTCGCTCACCTTTGAATTTTTCGTCGAGTTGGACGGATTTGATGAGTTCGTCGAAATTGGCAGCAAATTTTCCTTGATGTCTGGAAGCATAGCTGGTTTGCAATGTTTTCATGGTTTGGATGGTTTGGACGGCGGTTGTTTCGTTGCCGTTGTTAATCATTGCTTTCCAAGCCGGAATCCCGACACCGATCAAGAGCGCGATAATCGCAATTACAATCATCAACTCAATCAAGTTAAATCCCCGTTGGTCTTTTAAGTTTCGGCGTAAATTTTTCATATATTTTTGTTTTTCTCCGAGATTCTATTCCGAAATTCTATCACGAAGAATACGTTTAATAGTTTCAAATATTTTGATAATTTTAGACGGCTTTAGAACGAATTTGCAACCTGACTGAATCTTTTTGAAACCTTTCGCCGCGTTTATCATCTTATAACCAACAAGTTTTACTTTTTTCGTGCAGATTGCCGGTGTAATTTTGTAGAATAGATACGGCATTTCTTTTTTGAGTAAAAATAATGAGAGATTGGATAATCAACGAAACCGAAACAATAACAAAGCCTGCAGTGATTGATTTTAAACCTGTCGAGAAAATCAATCTTCTGCAAACGGAGATTGAGCGCGTTATCAAAGGCAAATCCGAAACGGTCAAACTTGCCCTTGTCGCGTTGCTCGCCAAAGGTCATTTGTTAATTGAAGACGTTCCCGGAATCGGCAAAACAACGCTTGCCAACGCGCTGGCGCGTGCGCTCGATTTGTCGTTTCACCGCATTCAATTCACTTCTGATTTGCTGCCGTCGGATGTTATCGGGCTTTCGATTTTCAATCAACAAAACGGACATTTTGAATGGAATGCCGGACCAATTTTCTCGAATATCGTTCTCGCGGATGAAATTAATCGCGCCACGCCAAAAACGCAATCCGCGCTTTTGGAAGCGATGGCGGAAGAACAAATTACTGTCGAAGGTGTCTCACGTCCGTTGCTGCTGCCGTTTATGGTGGTTGCCACGCAAAACCCGACCGAACATCACGGAACTTATCCGCTGCCTGAATCACAGCTCGACCGTTTTATGCTTCGCCTGCACATCGGCTATCCGAATATCACGGACGAACGCGAGATTTTGCGTGACCGCCGCCGCGAAAATCCACTGCGCTACGTTGAGCCGGTGATGTCGGAAGCCGACGTTTTACAATTACAGAGAAGAGTTTCAGAAGTTCGCGTTGACGAAGTTCTAATTGATTACCTGTTAAATATCGTTGCTTTGACCAGAGAAAATGATGCGCTCGAACTCGGCATCAGTCCGCGCGGAACGCTCGCACTGTTTCGTTCCGCCCAAGCACTTGCGCTGATTGAAGGACGCGATTACTGCATCGCCGACGACATCAAACGCCTTGTGCTGCCCGTTTTCGCGCACCGCGTTATCGTCAATTCCCGCCAAACCAGCACGAAACGCCAGGCGACGCAAGCCGAACAAATTTTGCAAGAGATTTTGTTAAAAACAAAAGTTCCTGTTTAAGCTCGACTTTATCCATTTTTGATATTGATGATGCAAATAAAAGCCTTATAAAATCGTGGTTGGCTTGAGTTTTCTTAATATCCAGCCAAGCCAGGACATTTGGAAAATATAACCGCTTTATTTGCAAGACCTAATAAAATCAACAAAATCAAGAGAAACTTCTTCTCTAAAAATGGATAAAGTCGAGTTAAGTGCATCTATCATTTATCATTAAACATTTATCAATTATGTGAATCAAGAGTAGAAACAGCCTGTTTCAATAGGCTTTCCGCCAGAGACGGCTTCTAGCCACGTGATTTATCGCGTGGGCATATTCCGGCGGGCTGCAGTTTTCGGACAAGCCTCGCTTTTTTCCACTCTCTCAGTTCACTCGGCGTTCGCGCCCTTGCCAATAAGGTTCGCGGAGTTGGCGTTTAAGAATTTTGCCTGTCGGATTGCGTGGGAGCGCGTCAACAAAATCTACTGACTTGGGAGCTTTGAAACGCGCTATTCGTTCTTGTGCGAACGAAATAATCTCTGTGTCCGCCACTTCAACACCGGATTTCTTGACGACAATCGCTTTGACTGCTTCGCCCCATTCGTCGTCCGGTACGCCGATTACGGCGACATCGGCAACCGCCGGATGCCCGAAGAGCGCGCTTTCGATTTCCGCCGGATAAATGTTTTCCCCGCCTGAAATAATCATATCCTTCACACGGTCGTGGATGTAAAGATAGCCGTCGGCATCAAAATAGCCTGCGTCGCCCGTGTAGAGCCATTCGCCGCGGATTGTCTGAGCCGTCTCTTCGGGCAGATTCCAGTAACCTTTCATATTTTGAGGCGACCGCACGATGACCTCGCCGACTTCACCGACGGGCAATTCATTGTCTTGCTCATCAACCACGCGCACTTCAGCACTACTCACGATTTTGCCGCACGAGCGCAGGCGTTGCTCGTTGTCCGAGTCATGATCTTCAGGTGATAAATAGGCAAATGCCGCGCTTGATTCAGTCAGACCATAACCTTGCGCGAATCTGCATTTGAAAGTTTTTTTCGCTTTCCGCAGCAGCTCAACCGGGATTGGCGACGCGCCGTAGACGATTAATCGCAAACTTGATAAATCCGTTTCGGCGATACCGGGCGTTTGCAGCAGAAAGAGAATCAAGGCGGGAACGAAGACCGCCACGGTGATCCGCTGTTCGGCAATGAGCCGCAGAATCTCCGCCGGAACGGTGTCGCGCAGAACGACGTTTTTCCCGCCCGCATAAAATGTCGCCAGTCCGAGACCGGTGCCGACGAGATGAAACACCGGCAGAAAGACCGAACTCACGTCGCGGTCGTTGTAACCGACATATTCGCGGGCGCACGGTGCGATAAATGCAAGCAGACTGGCATTCGTTAATTGCACCCCTTTTGGGTTTCCGGTCGTCCCGCTGGTATACATTTGCAGCACCACATCGTCATCACCGCCGGCGGACGCGCCGCTCTCGTCCGCGCTCTGACCGTCCCGCCATGAAATATATGTCTCCCACTCAGAATGTTCTCCGCTAACCGCGATGATCTTTTTTACGGTTTTTAATTCATCGCGGATTCCGGCAATCAGGTCGAAAAACTCAGGTCCGACAAAGAGCAGTTCGGTCTTCGCATCATCAATCAAATAAGCGATTTCAGAAGCGAACAATCGCCAATTAAGCACCGCCAGCACCATATTCGCTTTTGCCGAGCCGAAAAGAATTTCAAAGTAGGTATCAGAGTTTTTATCGAGTATTGTAACACGCGATTGCCGCGTCGGATTTTCACCAAGCAAACCGTTGGCGACTTGGTTGGAGCGACTATCAAGCTCAGCATAGCTGGTGGTCTTACCGTTATAAAATATGGCGGTCTGAGCAGGACGCGCGCGGGCGTTGACACGAACGATGTCCGCAATAGTTTGAATGTTAGAAATGCAGCAGAAAGAGAATCAAGGCGGGAACGAAGACCGCCACGGTGATCCGCTGTTCGGCAATGAGCCGCAGAATCTCCGCCGGAACGGTGTCGCGCAGAACGACGTTTTTCCCGCCCGCATAAAATGTCGCCAGTCCGAGACCGGTGCCGACGAGATGAAACACCGGCAGAAAGACCGAACTCACGTCGCGGTCGTTGTAACCGACATATTCGCGGGCGCACGGTGCGATAAATGCAAGCAGACTGGCATTCGTTAATTGCACCCCTTTTGGGTTTCCGGTCGTCCCGCTGGTATACATTTGCAGCACCACATCGTCATCACCGCCGGCGGACGCGCCGCTCTCGTCCGCGCTCTGACCGTCCCGCCATGAAATATATGTCTCCCACTCAGAATGTTCTCCGCTAACCGCGATGATCTTTTTTACGGTTTTTAATTCATCGCGGATTCCGGCAATCAGGTCGAAAAACTCAGGTCCGACAAAGAGCAGTTCGGTCTTCGCATCATCAATCAAATAAGCGATTTCAGAAGCGAACAATCGCCAATTAAGCACCGCCAGCACCATATTCGCTTTTGCCGAGCCGAAAAGAATTTCAAAGTAGGTATCAGAGTTTTTATCGAGTATTGTAACACGCGATTGCCGCGTCGGATTTTCACCAAGCAAACCGTTGGCGACTTGGTTGGAGCGACTATCAAGCTCAGCATAGCTGGTGGTCTTACCGTTATAAAATATGGCGGTCTGAGCAGGACGCGCGCGGGCGTTGACACGAACGATGTCCGCAATAGTTTGAATGTTAGAAATATTTTTCATTTAAGTTATTCAATATTTTTTAAGATTAGTTTTCTATTCCCGCAACATACGAAAAGGAAGATTCCAGCCTTGAAAACGGTCTTTATCATCTTTGACAAATGCGTTTCTCGAAACAAAATGTTCGTCCCGCAACGCTTCTTCGGGCGTTTTTACAGGAGTCAGACAGAAATTAAAATCCTCCGCCCAATCCGTCCATTCCTTTCGGGTGCGGGTCAGAAAAAGTTCGGTTACATCCGTCTGCAGAAAAGTATTTTTTGACAGTTCCGACAGATGTTCCCGTTTCCAATCTCCACGCCCGACCGCTTCGCAAAACGCATTCCAAAACTTCAACTCCAATGCGCCCAAAGCCATAAACCTGCCGTCCCGACACCGATAAACATTGTAATTGACCAAATCACCCCATAAAAACTTTATTTTATCGGGGTTGATTCCGCCCGCTTGCATACTGTAAGCAATTGTCGAAACGGGCAAAACGCCTTCCAGCATCGAAACATCCAGCCAGCAGCCTTTTCCGCTTTTTTGACGGTTCAGCAAACCTGCCAGCACCGCCGTTACCGCCTGATAACTGCCTCCGGCAACATCCGCCATTTGAAAACCCGGGATGACCGGCGCATCGGTTTCACGGTTAAGCTGCAACGCACCCGAAAGCGCAAGGTAATTCAAATCATGCCCCGCCTTTTGCGCGTAAAGTCCTTCCTGACCGTAGCCCGTAATCGAAACGTAAATAATTTGCGGGTATGTGGCGGATAATGTTTCATAATCTAAACCCCAAGTTTTCAACAAACCCGGCTTGAATTGTTCTAAAAACACATCGGCTGTTTTTATCAACTCAAACAGCTCTTCCTTTCCTTCGGGCGAATCCCAGCCAATTTTCTTTATCTCTTTCCCGCCGTTCAACATTCGGTAAAGGACAGATTCACCATCTACAAAAGGCTGCATTTGGCTCGCGGCATCCGGTCTGGTCGGATGTTCTATCTTAATTACTTTCGCTCCGAGACCGCTTAATTGCGAACCGGCCAGCGGACCCGGAAGCAGTCGTGTCATATCAATCACGACAATATCTGATAATGCCTTCATAAACCTAAAATTATAAGTTCAGATTTATGCCTTCAGACGTGAAAGCGCGGCGGTGAAACCACGCCTGAGAGCGTAACTCCGAACGCGATTCAAAATCTCTTGATTTTAACTTTTGCCTTTTACCTTTTAACTTTTGCCTTACCGCTTATTTCCCGTATGCCGATTTATAAGACACATTATCCAGTGTTATTTTGGCGATTATCTCGCGCATAATTTCACTCGTGCCGCCGGCAATCGTGGCGGCGCGGGCATCGCGGTAGGCGGCGGAAATCGGATATTCATTCATAAATCCGTAGCCGCCGAACATTTGCAGGCATTCATCGGCTACTTTTTTCTGCAATTCCGAAGCCTTCAATTTACTCATCGTGCATTCTTTAATCGCCGTCTGATTTTGATTAAGCAGCCAACAGGTGTAGTACACCAATTGCCGACAGGCCTCGACTTCGGTAAATAAATCAGCCATCCGATGTCTTAGGGCTTGAAAACGCGAAATAGGTTTGCCGAATGATTCGCGCTCGCGCATATATTTCAGCGTAATCTCAAGAATGTAATCCATCGCGCCGACGCTCATCAAAGCTGCTGAAAGACGTTCCAGCGCAAAACTTTCCATAATGTAATAAAAGCCCTTGCCAATTTCGCCAATCAGATTTTCTTTTGGCACTTTTACGTTTTCAAAGAAAAGTTCCGCCGTGTCGGAAGAATACCAACCCATCTTTTTGAGTTTAGCGCGGTTCAAACCTTCCGCGTTACCGTCTATCACAAAAAGCGAAACTGCTTCTCCGGTTTTTACTGCCGTCGTAATAAAATCGGCGTAGTAACCGTTGGTAATAAATACTTTTGAGCCGTTCACGATATAGAAATCGCCATCCGATAAGGCTTTCGCGCTGATTTTTTGCACATCGCTGCCGGCATTGGGTTCGGAGATCGCCAGCGCGCCGATTTTTTCGCCGGACAGTCCGGGCTTCAAATATTTTTCTTGGAGAAAAGACGAACCCGCCAGCGCGATATGGTTAAGCGCCATGTAGGAATGCACGCTCACCGCCGCCGCGAAACCGCCGTTGCCCAACCGACCCAATTCTTCGATAAAAACCGCCGAATAGAAAAAATCCACACCGGCTCCACCGACGCTTTCGGGATACAATGCGCCGAGATAATCCATCGCGCCCATTTTTTGCCATATTTCCCGCGGTATCTGCTCTTTCGCTTCCCATTCAGCGAGATTTGGGACAACTTCCTGCCGGAAAAATTCACGGACGGCAGACCTAAATAATTCGTGTTCTTCAGTAAAGTATGGCGATTGCATAGCGTTAAAAAATAATTCGGACAGTTTTTGAATCGGACGGTTTTTGAAAATGTCTTTGATAAATTGCCACTAGCTTTAGCTAGTGCATTAGTTTGGTAAAGGACAGGCGGCATTAGCCAAATATCTGATTTAAATTTTTCCCTTTCGCTTTAGCGTAATTTGGCTAAAGCCTATAGGAAATTTAACTTTTGGATTTCGGCTAAAGCCTTTGTTCTGCTCATTGCTGTCCACTAGCTTTAGCTAGTGGCAATTTATAAGCACTAAAGCAAAGCTAGCGGCAATTTATCAAAAACTGTCAGAACTATTGTTTAAAAATAATTTCAATAAAACTTGCGGTTACCCTCGGCTCGTTCGCGCAGGCTGTCCGGCACTTGCCAGCGCACTCCGACTTGCTTACGAAAAGCGTCGCAATCGGCAACAAATTGGGCGATGCCGACCGTATCAATGTAGCTGAATACGCCGCCGGTATAAGGCGGAAAACCGATGCCCAATATCGAACCTAAATCGCCGTCTTTGGAGTTGTTCAAAACACCTTCGTCAAGACATCGGCAACTTTCCAACGCCATAATATGCAGCAGCCTTTTTTGAATGACATCGGCGGTTATTTTTTCGGAGTCGCCATTTGCCGGACAAAGTTTCGCCAGTCCTTGCCAGATTCTTTTCTTTTCACCGGCGGGATAATCATAAAAACCTTGACCTGCCTTTTTGCCGGGTCGCTGCAATTCCTCTGCCAAATTTTGATACAACTCTATCAATCTTTCGTGATGTTCTTGTTTATTCGGGTTTAGTTTTAGGATGCCGAGCATCAGCGTTATCGAAACCTCGTCGGAGACGGCTAAAGGTCCAACCGGCATTCCGGCGCGGCGCGCCACGTTTTCAATCAGCGCGGGCGCAACGCCTTCGGTCAGCAATAATGCTCCTTCGCCCGTGTAAGTTCCAAATACTCTTGAAGTGAAAAAACCCGGACTATCGTTGACAACAATCGGGACTTTTTTGATTTGAGTAACAAAATCTATGGTCGCCGCCAAGGTTCTGTCGCTGGTTTCCTTACCGACAATAATTTCAACCAAAGGCATTTTTTCGACCGGGGAAAAGAAATGGATACCGATAAAGTTGGCGGGGCGTTCGGAGGCTTTGGCTAGTGAAGTGATGGGAAGCGTCGAAGTATTTGAACCGAAGATTTTGTCTTTCCCTAACACCGCTTCGGTTTCCCGCGTAACTTGCGCTTTCAGTTGAGGGTTTTCAAAGACCGCTTCAATAATAAAGTCGCAGTCCTTGAGAGTTTCGACCTCTGTTACAGGGTTGATTCGTCCTAAAATATCTTGCGCTTTTTCGGGCGTAATTCTGCCTTTGGCGAGACGGTCGTTCAACTGCTTTTCCGTATGATTTTTACCCTTTTCCGCCGCTTCCCGCGTAACATCTTTGAGGACGACCTGCATCCCGGCGGCGGCAGATACATTGGCGATGCCCGCGCCCATCATACCCGCACCCAAAATTCCTAAGCGGTTGACGCGATATTCGGGAAAACCTTGAGGTTTGGACTTTCCTTTTTTGGCATCGGTCATCGCAAAGAAAAGTGTGCGAATCATATTTTTGCCGACCGGCGAGTTTAAAGTTTTGACAAAATAACGGGCTTCGACTTCCAATGCGCGATCCATCGGTAGCTGCAGACCGTTATAGATTGCGCTCAAAGCATTCTCGCCGCCGGGATAATTTCCGTGAGTTTCCTTTCGCAAAAGTCCGATGCTGCCGATAATCGTCTGCATTCCGTTTGGTGTCAAAATGCCGCCGCCGGGAATTTTATATTTTTTGTCGTCCCACGGCTGAACCGCGTTCGGATTGTTTTGGATATATCGTTTGGCGGCAGCCATCAGCTCGTCTTTATCAGCGACAACTTCCTCAATTAAATTATCTTTCAGAGCTTGTTGAGGTTTTACCTCTTTCGGCTGCAGGATAAATGCGAGGGCATTGGCGATGCCTGTCAAATACGGCAAACGCTGGGTACCGCCGCCGCCCGGAAAAATGCCGACTTGCACTTCGGGCAAGCTAAACTTGTAGTTGCCGTCCAAAGCTATCCGACGGTTGCAGGTCAGCGCGAGTTCAAAGCCGCCGCCGTAAGCGTTGCCGTTAATTGCCGCGACAAACGGCTTCGGGCTTTTTTCAATCTCTCGCAATAGCTCGTGCGTCTTTAGCAAATTCTTTAAAATTACCGCGCCCTCTGCCGGTGGATTACTGATGACTCTGAGGTCTGCGCCCGCCATAAAATCTCGCTTGGCAGAGGTTACAATAACGCCTTGAACAGCGTCGTCGGCAATCGCCCGCCGCGCCGCTTCCGCATAACTTTCGATAAATTCCCAGCTAAATAAGTTAGTCGGCTCATTTACCGCATCCATCATAATCACCGCGATTCCATCTTCGGATGTGCTGTATTGTAAATAATCGTTTTTATAATTTTCCATTCGTCTTAAACTCTCTCGATAATTGTGGCAATTCCCATCCCGCCGCCGATACACAGGGTAATGAGTCCGGTTTGCAGATTACGTCTTTCCAACTCATCTAAAACCGTGCCAAGCAACATACAGCCGGTCGCGCCTAGCGGATGTCCCATCGCAATCGCGCCGCCGTTGACATTAACCTTTTCGTGCGGAATATCCATCTGCTCCATAAAATATAGCGGAACAACCGCAAAGGCTTCGTTCACTTCATAAAGGTCAACGTCGTCTTTACTCATTCCGGCTTTCTTCAAAGCCGCCTGAGTAGCCGGAACAGGACCGAGAAGCATAATCGTCGGCTCGGTCCCGGAGACCGCCGCGCTGCGAATCCGCGCCAGCGGTTTTAATCCCAAAGCCTCGCCCGCGCTTTTGCTTCCGACCAGCGTTAAGGCGGCTCCATCAACGATGGCGGAAGAATTTCCCGGATGATGAACGTGCTGAATAAATTCCACTTCGGGATAGCGGTCAATGGCGACCGCGTCGAATCCAGCTATTGAACCAAGCTGTGCGAACGAAGGTTTCAGTTGGGCTAAACTTTCCGTTGTCGTCGTCGGGCGAATATTTTCATCCTTGTCCAAGACCACGAAATTATTGACATCCTTGACCGAAATGCGCGAGCGGTTGAAACGTCCGTTTTTCTCGGCTTCGGCAGCCCGCTGGTGGGAGGTTGCCGCAAAAGAATCCAGCGCGTCTCTGGAAAAGCCGTATTTGCTGGCAATCAAGTCCGCCGAAATCCCCTGCGGCACAAAATGTCCCGGCAAGGCAACCGACGGATCGGCTGCCATCGCGCCGCCGTCGGAAGCCATTTTTACCCGCGACATATTTTCAACGCCGCCGCCGATTGCCAAGTCCTTAAATCCGGCTTTGACATATGCCGCGACCTGATTAACCGCTTCCAGTCCCGAACCGCAAAAACGATTGACGGTTGCGCCGGATAAATGATTTCCATAACCCGACTGCTGGGCGGCAGTCTTCGCAATGTTCGCGCCCTGATCCATCACTTGAGTAACGCATCCGACAATCAAATCTTCGACCTGCGTCGTGTCCAAATTATTTCTTTCTTTGAGCGCGGTCAGACATTCGACCAATAACGCCGTCGGTGTAATACCGATGAGCGAGCCTTTGTCATTGCCCTTTCCTCTGACCGTTCGTAACGAATCGAAAATGTATGCATCCATATTTTTTTTCGTGTCAGCTGCCTGACCGCCCGCGAGAGTCTAATTCGCGTCTGCGCTAACATTTGAGCTGCCGACACTTCACGTAATCTGTAATTAAACAGGTAAGTTAAAGTTTCGATGTAAAATGAAGGAATGAAAGCACCGACAAAATTATGTCAAAATTTGTTTGAGGGAGAATATAGCAAAGTTAGTGAGAATCATCAAACGTATGAGAATTTTCGGGTTTGCAATCGGTCACACGCGATTCTACTTTCTGCACAAGGCTGTGCGATTGATGCCATTGCCAAGATTGGTCGGGTTGACCGTGATACTGTCAGTCTGTGGATTGATAATTGGGAAGAGTTTGGATTTGACGGTTTAGAGGATGATGAGCGAAGAGGTCGCGCCGCTATTGACTGCCTCGGAAGCCGAAAAAGCGATTCAAACAGCGATGCAGAATCCGCGATTTCCGCATCGTTTGGACAAATAAACCGAGAGATTGGTAAAGGAATCAGCAAATTTACGCTCAAAAGGTCGATTAAAAAAAGACTGTCTGTGGAAAAAGGCAAATGGAAGATGAAAAAAGAATTAACAGCCGCTCATCGGTTTGAAAATCTCTGGCGATAGCTTGAAAAATACCCCCGCTTTTTTCACTCTCTTTTCGTTTTACCGCTCCACAGAGACCACGCGATAAATCGCGCGGCTAGTTATCCAACGGGAAAGCCTGTTTCAACAGGCTGAAAACAAAGATAATTTTGTTTTTCTACAATTGATTCACATCAATCGGTTATTGTATGTTCAATGATAAATGTTCAATGATAGATGATAAATGAAATTTCGCAATCTTATTCAACTTTTCAGTTTCCGCGATGTCCGCAACGCGATTTTGGGATTTTCGGTGGTCATCGGTGGTTTGAGTCTGGCGGGTTTGACGCTTTACGCACACCACACGGGCGACAATCAGATGGCGGGATTTGCGGCGGCGGCATCTGTTGTTTTTATTCTGCTGATTTTGGTCTTCGTTATTCCGCCCTTAGCCCGTTCAGCAAGCGCAGAAGCCTCGCAGATGAATTTGCCGTTTGAATTTACCACCGGCGGCGCGGTTATACTAGTCTTAATTGTCATCGTAGGTTTTTCCGCTTGGGACACGGGCAACAATCTTCTATTTTTAGTTTTATCTTTTTTGGCGGCATCGCTCGTCGTCGGATTTTTTGTCGGCAATTATTGCCTGAAAAAGCTGGACGTGAAAATGCGTTTCCCCGAAACGATTTTCGCTCAAGATATAACGCCTATTCTCGTCAGCCTGCATAATCGCAAACGAATTTTTCCGACATTTTCCGTCGTCGCGCAAGTGCGCGGCAAACACCGCGAAACTTCCGTCTTGTTTGACGAAATAAAACAAATCCTGCCTGAAAAATGGGCGGAAAAAATTACTCGTCCGCCGATTATCAAACACACTTTGGATTATTTCGTCCACGTTCCGCGCCGCGCGTCGGTGGAGAATAAAGCGGAACACATTTTCCCGCATCGCGGACGTTTTATTATTAAAGACTTTGAACTCTCAACTAAATTTCCGTTCGGATTTTTTCGTCATCGCCAAAGGCTTTCCGCGCAGAAAGCGGAAATCGTAATTTTTCCAAAACTCGTTTCGATTGACGAAGAAACGACGGATTTGCCGCTCGAAATCGGCAAACTCGTCGCGCAGAAAAAAGGTCTCGGACAAGATTTGCTTGCCTTGCGCGATTATCAGCCGATGGACGATTTGCGGCGCGTTGATTGGAAAGCGACGGCGCGCGCCCAGCGTTTGATTGTCCGCGAATTTTCCGCCGAAGACGACAACCGCGTGAGCATTGTTTTTGACACACGTTTGTTTGGCGAAACGGACAAAAAGCCTTTGACGCTCCGCGAAAAAGTTGATGCCGAACAAAAAGGTAAAACACTCACGCCCGTCTCGCAACGCTTTGAGACGGGCGTGAGCAGTGCGGCTTCGCTTCTCGCCCATTTCACCGAAGAACAAGCCGAGATTCGTCTTATGATTGATGAAGAGGTCGGCGAATTCGGCATCGGTAGAGAGCATCTATACGAATCCTTAAAACGTCTGGCGCTTGTTGAGCCGAAATTTAACGAAACGGCTGAATTTTCAAGCGAAACACTCGATGAAATCTTTACGGAAAGAGAAAATAGTTATACATTTTTTGTTACCTCTGAAAATGAAGAAAATTTATCGAGTGAATTACTTCAGAGAGCGAGAATTATAAATTTTTAAGATTAGAAATTGGACTTAAGAAAAATTGTCACAAAACTCACATTTGCGGTGTTTTTAATCTGGAATCAGTTATAAGTTCTAATAAATGACCGAGAGCGCAAAAATTTTAATGGACGCGATGTCCCAAGCAGGAACAGCAGCGACGCAGGAAAAAATCGTTTTTGATGAGGCTTTTACGCTTCACCATCGAACTGTTTTTCGCGCAGCGCGGTCGGTCGTGCAGGATACGATGCTGGCGGAAGACGTTACGCAAGAGGTTTTTCTGCGGCTTTATAATAATATGGACGCGATTGCTAATGAAGAAATGCTCCGCCCGTGGCTGATTCGCGTTGCGCTGAATGTGGCGCGAAACACTGTACGCGGAAACATCAGAGCGAACACACGCGAAGATAATTACGTCAAAGAAACAGATGAAACGAGCGATTTTACGCCTTCAAAAGAATTTGAACAGAAGGAATGTGCGAGAGAAGTTCACCGCGCCTTGAGTTTGATAAAAGAGCCGCTTCGGAGTTGTCTGGTTTTGAAACAGCAAGGCTTATCTTATAAGGAAATTGCGAGCAGTCTTGATTTGAATGAAACCAGCATCGGCACGTTCGTTGCTCGCGCCAGACAAGAATTTGTGCGGCATTACGGCAAAATCGGGGGAAAAACGGTATGACGGAAAAATGTTTTGACATCGGCACAATTCAAGCCTTTTTAGACGGCGAATTATCTTCTGACAAAATGGAATCGGTTTCGCGGCACATTGCCGTGTGCGATGGTTGCGCGATTTCTATGGCGGAAGCCCAAGAGGAATCAGCGTTTGCCTTTTCCGCGCTTGAGCAGGAATTTAATACGCTCGTTCCGACCCAGCGTTTGTGGACGAAAATCAATGATTCGATTGAAAAGGAAAAGAAATCGTTCTGGAAACCAATTTTTGCATTTTTCTCGAACCCGAGCGTCGCTGCGTTTGCGAGTTTGCTGATTGTCATTGGGTTTTTCGCGGCAATGCTGGGTTTGAAAACGGACGCGCCGACGACTTTGGTAGCTGAAACCGTTCCGAGTAAAGAAAGCAGTATTGCTCCGATTTCAAAATCCTATACGCCGATTATTCAAACTCCGCTTGAAAGTAATAAACCTGAGATTGTTTCGGCAATGGATTTTAAAAATGATAAATCCAAACATCGCGCTGTTAAAGCAAAATTTATTAAGCGTGAAGTTAAACAGATTAAAAACATTACACCAAATACAGCAATCGGAACGCCAAGCCCATCTGATAACAGCGGACAAAGAACAGCAAATGAAAATGTTTTAGGCGAAGAAAGTTACGTCAAAACAATTGCGATGTTGACCGAAACCGTGAACAATGGCAAGGACGAAGTTTTAAAACCGGCGGCGCGATTTGCATTTGAGCGCGATTTGGCGGTAACCGACGATGCAATCAAAAAAATGAGTGCCGAAGTCAAGCAAAATCCGAAAAATGAAGCGGCAAAACAGATTCTTCGCGCTTCTTATCAAAACAAAATTGATTTGCTTAATTCAGTGGCTGAAAAAACCGAGTTGATGGCGAGTATCAAGTAGAAAAGTGGAAAAGGAAGAAAGAGAAAAAGTAGAGATGATTTTTATAAATACAATTACGCAAAAAATCAGTCTGATAATCTTTGCGCTGCTTCTTTTCTCGCCTTTTTCCTTTGCTTACGCTCAAACCGCAGAAGTTCAACCGAAAATTGTAGTTGCACCGGTTAAACAAAAATTCAAACGAAAGTATAAAAAGGTAAAGAGCGGAAGCGAAACGTCCGCCGAAAAATCAATCGCGGTTGATGCAAATGTAAACATTTCTCTATGCGTTTCCGAAGGAAACCTCAAAATTAACGGTTGGGAACGCAATGAAATTCGCGCTTTTGTTAACAATGGGAGCGAAGTCGGATTTAATGTTCGGGAAAAAAATAAACAGAGTAACAAAGCGGTTTGGGTGAAGGTTTTGGGATTTGACCCGACGAAAAATAGAGAAACAAACCCGGACGAATGTCTTTCCGGCGAAGAAATCGAACTCGACGTTCCGCGCGGCGCAACCGTCGACGTCACAGGTCAAGCGAGCGAAACGAGGATTGAATCGGTCGTGAAAGTTTCGGTCAACATCGTCGGCGGCGATATTTTCCTGAGCGACATTGAGCGCGGCATTTACGCGAAAACTTACGAAGGCGATGTCACAGTCGGAAAATCCGGCGGCGCGATGACGCTTCTCAGCACCACGGGAAACATCGTGGGGTTCAACGTTGCGCCGAGCGGAATCGGCGACATTTTCAAAGCCAAAACCAGCAGCGGCGCAATTACGCTGCAATCGGTCGAACATCGGCAAATGGAAATCGGCTCGAATTCGGGTTCGATGAAATTTGTCGGCGAATTTCTCAGTGGCGGGCAATACACTTTCGGAACGCAGAACGGCTCAATTTTACTGGCAATTCCGCAAAATTCTTCCTGCAAAATAAATGCTTCTTTCGGCGGCACATTTAACTCGGAACTTCCACTTTTGAACGTCGTCAAAAATGCGGCTTCTAAAACGCAGAGTCTTTCTGCTTTGATGGGAAGCGGCGACGCGACGCTCAATCTGACAACTTACAGCGGCGCAATTCGGATTAAAGAAGTGAGAGTGGAAAATAAGAAATAAAAATTAGAAAAACGGCTAATTTTATCCTTCAACACATTTCTAACTTACACTTTTGTTTCTCATCTCTCATTTCTCATTTAAGAACTCTTCCAAAAACGTCTATAATAAAAATTCTTTTTCAAACTAATTTCTATCTCAAACGTAAAAGAACGAATATGATTGGCGGAAACGTCGTCGGGCAAACGCTTGATGACAAATACAGAATAGAAAGGGAACTCGGCAAAGGCGGAATGGGAACGGTTTATCTCGCTACGCACGTCGGCACGGAGCGTCCCGTTGCCTTGAAGGTTATTGCGCCGCAATTTATGCAGCAGCTGGAATTTGTCGAAAGATTCAAGCGCGAGGCGCGGGCGGCGGGCAGATTGCGGCATCCGAATGTGGTTAATGTGACGGATTTCGGCTTCACTGACACTACCGGCGGAAATGTTGCATATCTCGTAATGGAATATCTCGACGGTTGCACGCTCGGCGAGGTTTTGGAAGAAGAAGGTAAATTGCCGCTGTCGTGGACGCTGGATATTTTGGAGCAAGTTTGTTCAGCCGTGCAGGAAGCGCACGAACAGGGAATTATTCACCGCGATTTAAAGCCGGACAACATTTGGCTTGAGCCGAATCAGCGCGGCGGTTATACGGTTAAGGTTCTTGATTTCGGAATCGCTAAACTTGAAGAACAGATACAAGATGCTGCCGCCGAGCATCTTTTAGACATTTCAATCGCTCCGAATTTTCAAACGAGACCGACTGTTGCCGACGGGCTAAATGGCGAAACGATTGCCGAGAATCAAAACTCAACCGCTATTTCCGAAGCGGCAACCATCGCACAATCTCCTAGAACCAATTTGGAAGCGGGAACGCTGATTCAATCGAACGAAATTGATCTGGAATCGGGAACGGCGATTTTTCCAGCCAATCAGACACGAGCGGAAAACGACGGCACAAGACTCGGTTCCAAACAAATTGCGACGGATAATCCTTTGTTAAAGACCGCCTCGACCAAAGAGTTGACGCGCGTCGGCGCGGTTCTCGGAACGCCGCTTTATATGTCGCCCGAACAATGTCGGGGCGAGAAACTGACCGCTCAATCGGATATTTACAGCTTGGGTGTCATCGCTTATCAAATGCTTTCAGGAAAAACGCCTTTCGGCGGCGATTATCTCGACGTGATGCAAGCGCACAAAGAAACCGCGCCGCCGCCGCTCGAAGTCAAAAAAGTTCGGAAAAAGGTCAAACGAGTTATTAATTCGGCGTTGGCAAAATCAGTCGAAGATCGACCGCCGACCGCCCAGGCGTATGCTGCCGAACTTCGCGCCGAATCTGAAGGAATAGCAACACTCTTTCGCCGCGCGTTGGTGATATACAGCGAGCATCTGCCGAAGTTTTTGGGCTTGGCTATTTTGCTTTACTCGCCCGTAGCGATTCTGACAATTTTGCAGCTCGTCATCGGAACTCTCGCTCTGAGCGATGCTATTAGCGATTTAACCAAAAATGTTTTGAACGGTTGCATCACTTTATTTTCCACTTTTTTCGGAATTTTTTGCGGCTATTTGGTTTTCGGAACAACGACTTGGCTGGTAACTCAAATTCTCGCCGTGCCGCTTCGCCCCGTCAGTTTGCGTCCCGCGCTTGAAGCGACCAGAAAAAGATGGAAAACTTTTGCCGGCACAGGAATGCTTTCGGCGATTTTCACCGTTTTAGGTTATGTTCTTTGTTTTTTTCCAGGACTGATTTTTTCGGTCATCTGGGCGTTGGTTGCGCCGGTCGTGATGATGGAGAACTTGCGCGGTTTTGCCGCTTTAAAACGCTCGAAACAATTGGTGACGCGCTCGCTTCGCACGACAATGGCGGCTGTTTTTATAATGTTTTTCGTGCCGTTATTGGCTTCCGGTGTGATTGCTTTTTTCGCTAATGCGGCAGCCAAATCTTTTGCTTCCGACGCTGATAAGGTTGCCGCTATCCGTCAAGAAGTAGCAGAAAATATGAAAAATGGAGAGGACGGAAATCCAGAGCTCCGCGTCACCAAAGATAAAGGATTGAAAATAAATATTGACGGCAAACAAGTGAAAGTTTCCGATGCGGAGGAGCCCCAGGATATGGGCGGGCGCATCCGCGCAACCGTCCGCGAAGCTTTGACGCAAATTCTTCTTTTTCCGATGTCGGTTTTAATCGGTTCGTTTTCGTCGATCGTCGTCGCTTTACTTTACATGAAAACTCGGCAAGTCGGCGGCGAATCAATGCAG
>MWVV01000043.1_pt1 | contig 45148 bp, 32 predicted proteins | sample 1047281 | NCBI WGS metagenome assembly MWVV01 (sample SAMN06349986, study PRJNA376086) | soil metagenome | isolation source: PT-2 sample Antarctic (ecotone) soil | place: Antarctica | collected 2015-01-13 | reverse complement strand
TTCCGATGCCCATCATCAAAATCGCCGCCGGCGCGCCGTCTTCGAGTCCGCGTACCAGAGATGAGGTAAAATTTTGAATCGCCCGGCTCGGCTGCGTCGTCAAAAGTCCGTACAGAGCGCCGCCGAGAAAAGCCGGAACTTCCTTCCAGCCGAAAAAGAAATATAAAACAAGCGGCACAAGCGGCGTTAAAAAAGAAATGAACGGTACACGCTTTTCCGTTGAGATTTCGTCAACCAACTCGTCTTTCGTTTTAAGCGCGAAAAGGGCGACTTCGCCGAATCTTCGCTCGGATACAACCGCGTAAATAACAACGGCAATTGCCATTATGCCAAGCAAACCAAAAGCGAAATAAACAATTTCCGTCGGCAGCGGCGCGTCCGGCGCGATTTGCAAAAATTCGCGGTAAAGTTTAATCAGCGCGATATTAAAAATAAATCCGGTGGCAAAGGCGAGCAGAAACAAAACCGCGACGAGTTTACGATTGAGTCCCAAACTCATCATAATCGGCAAAACAAGCGAGCCAACCATTATAATCGCGCCCAATCCTGTCAAAGTCGTGAATAAAACTGCCGTCGCCGTCATCAATGCGAACGCAACGACGAGCGGTTTATCGCCGCCGAATTCCGCCGCCCGTTTGATAATCGCTTCGGCAATTCCGGTCGTCATCATTACGCGCCCGAGCATCGCGCCCGCGAAAACAGCGACATAAGCGGGAGCGAGCCGAACGACGCCCGCCGAAATAACATCGTTTAAAACATTTGTAAACGGCAGCCCGACGACGATTGCCGCCAGAATCGCCATTAGCGGCACAGCCAGAAGAGCCGGAACCTTGCGCGTAAACATCAGTACGGCGAAGACGATGAAAATGGCAATAAGCAGAAAACCAGTCATTTATAAGCAAATAGTGAGCGGTGAGCAGAAAATACAAAACTGCTCGCCGCTCACTTTCTTAAAACGTTAAGAGTCCGACTAATTGAATGAGGCGCGGGCGATTTCCCTGTGATGTGACGATGCCGAAATTTGAAGAGTTGATGTTTGTTCCCGGAGTTCCGAAAACCACCAAGTTAAATGCGTTCAAAAATTCCCCGCGAATTTGCAGCTTTTGTCTGTTTGAGTTAAACCCAAAATTTTTGATAATGGATAAATCGACATTCTTATAACTATCGCGGCGAAAATCGTCATAAGTTCTTGAGCCGTTCCCGAAAGTAAACGCGGCGGGCGTGGCGAAGGCATTAATGTCAATGACAGGTAAATTGTTTCTGGCATTTTCACGGCTGAATCCGAGAGTGTTTTCGCCGACGCGATCCGGACGACGCACCGCGTTTCCGGCACCGGCAAGTCCGGTTAGTTCGGAAAATCCGTTGGCGACGATGAGAAGGGGCGTGCCTGTCTGCCAGGTTCCGGTTCCGCTGATTTGAAAACCGCCTAAAAAGAAATTGGCGAATTTGTTCAAATTTTTGCCGAAACGCCTGCCGCGACCGAATGGTAATTCATAAGAGAAGCTGCCGACAAAACGATGCGGCACGTCCAGAGTGGAAAGCGAATATTCGCCCTCTCTGTAATTGTAAACGTCCTGCACCGCCGATGGGTCAAGAAACGCCGCGCCGTTGCCCACGCCGCTCGTATCTTTCAGTTTTGAAAAAACATAACTGGCGGTTCCCGACAACCCGTCGCTGAAACGTTTTTGCAGATTGATCTGCAGCGCGTGATAATTACTGTCGCCGATCAGAGGGCGGAAATAAAACACGTTTTGGTATTGCGGAAAAGGACGCAGCAATTGAGCGCGAGCGATAAACGCGCCGTTAAAAGCGCCCGACGCCGGAGTCAAACCCTGCAATGGATTTGCCACCTGCTGTGATAAAAACGCGGCGACTCTGCCGTTCTCGCTCAAGTTCGGAAGCGCGCTGCACGCAATGTTTAATGTAAACGGAGCCGCAGCAGCTGAACTACACGAATTCGGCTGTGTGTAATTATTGAGCGCAAAGTTTAGAGTTTCGGGCGAAAGCTGATTTAAGTTGACCTGCTGAATCGGTAAATGAACGCCTTTGCTGCCGACATAAGCAATGTCAAGAACCAGGTTTTTAGCGAGTTCTCGCTGAATGACAAGATTCCACTGCTGATTATAAGAATTTTTGCGTTCCGGTTCGACGGCGAAAATATCACTGCCAAGCCGTGTCGCGGAGCCGAGCGTGTTGCCGGTGGAAACCTGCGCTCCCGTCGGAAACGGATTGGTCAATAAAATGGTTGAAGCCGTCACTTGTCCGGTTTGCGCTGCCTGAACCGAGCTTTGTGTAAAGTTTGTGCCCTGTGCCGTCGTGCCTTCGAGCGATTGCGGCAGGAAGAAGATTCCATAGCCGCCGCGCAGAGTCGTTTTATTACCAAAGCTGTAGGCAAAACCGACGCGCGGCGCGAAACGATTACGGTTCGCTCTCGTCTGCCCGCCTTCCGGATAAGAAAGCAGACCGCGCAGATCGGTTGCCGTCGGATTTAATCGGTTGACAAACGGGTCGGTAACCGCGCGTGTCTGACCGTTAATCGGAGATGGCTGGTCGAAGTCAAAATTGGTGACCAGCTGATTTGATTCGCCGGTCCCTGTTTCAAGTTCATAGCGGACGCCGAGATTTAGAGTCAGATTGCGGCGGACTTTGTAATCATCCTGAACAAAAGCGGCGCCGTATTTTTTGTAGATGGTAAGCGGCGTAATGATTTCGCGGCTGACGCTCGACGGCAAACCCAGAAGAAACGACGCAAGAGCCGAGCCGGAAGTGGCGGCAATCGTATTGGAAACAGATGCGACCGGTCCGCGCGTGAAAGTTCGATCAAAACTAAATGAACCCTGCGGCGTAAAAAATTGAAAAGGATAAAAACGATAGAGACGAAATTCGCCACCCGCTTTAAGCGTGTGCGAGCCGCGCACAGCCGATACCGCATTGGCTAGCGTGTGAACATCGCGCGGCTGATCGTTGCCCGCGCCGCCGATTGAACCGGTGTTGATTTGTCCGGGAACGGTCAAACCGTCCGCACCGCCGCCGATGCTAAAATCGGGAAACTGCAGATTAGCCGCGTTTCGCGCCAGATAATCCGGAAGACCGAGCGTCGTCGCGTCAAATCCCTGCCCGTTCGGGCGCTGGTTGGCGCGAACCCGCGTGTAGCCGTAGCGGATATTGTTAACAACGGTTTCAGTTAAGTTGTAAGCGTGGTTGATGGTAAAATTGCCGAAACTATCGCGGATTGTGCGGGCGTTCGAAGCGGCTGAATTGAAATAATTCGGCTGCGCGTCGCGGCGCACTTCATAGGAAAAACGACCGAAAAGCTGCTGCCGTTCAGAAATTCTCTGATCGATTCGCCCTGCAAAAATATCGCGCGTGAATTTCGATGTGTCGTTAATGACAAAATTATTAATTACGCCCGGCGTATTCGGCAGAGTCGAGCCGGTCGAGTTCGGAAGCGGCAGAAATCCGAGGACGGCGCGGGCAACCGGGTCGAGACAAGCCGCCGTGCGCGCTACCGCTCCGGTCGGGCAGACAGGAAGATTGCTTATATTATTATTTATAAAAACCGGGCGACCGAGAACCTGCGTTGTCGTGCCGTTAGAATTGACCTGCAAATAAGGCACAAACGCGCCGTACGGATTGAAAATTTGCCCGAAGCGAACCGGAGTCCCCGAAGCGCCGCCCGGATTATTCGGACCGAAAAGAATATCCGTGCGATTGCCGCCGAGCAAATCTGACAAGTCGCCGGCGCGCTGTCCTGCTGTCGGCAAAGTTAAAAGTTCGCGCGTAAAAGGATTGGACTCGCGGCGGGCTTCATAATTAAAAAAGAAAAAGGTTTTGTTTTTGCCGTCATAAACGCTCGGTCCGCCTTCGCCAAAAGCCGGAAGAAAAACCGGACCGCTGATCGCGCCGCCGAATTGATTGCGCTTGACGGCAATTCTTTGCGCTGTCGCCGGATTGCGATTGCGGAAGAATCCGTTAGCGTTTAAATCACGGTTTTGAAAATACTCGTAAAGCGCCCCGTGAAATTTATTGCCGCCCGTTTTCGAAGCAATCGTGACGATGCCGCCCGCTGTTCGTCCGTATTCGGCGGGCGCGACACCAGAAATAACCTTAAACTCGCGGATCGAATCCTGCGGCGGCGAAATTGCGACGCCGCCGAAATCGCCGATGGTGTTGGTTACGCCGTCGAGGAGAATATCGTTTGACGAAGCGCGTCCGCCGCTGACTGAAAAGTTTGAATCGAAAAAATTGCGATTCCCTGCCGAACCGACAGCGCTGCCCGGATTGCCGAGTGCGGATCCGGCATCAATCGTGCCGGGAACGAGATTGACAAAGTTGAAAATATTGCGGTCTGCCGTCGGTAAATCTTCGATCAGTTTAGCTTCGATAGTCGTTTCTAGATTTGAAGTTTCGGTTTGCAGAATCGGTGTTTCATCGCTCCCGACATCCACCGTCACTTCGCCGCCGCTGACGCCGAGCGCAACATCAATATTTGCCGTCTGCGCGATTTCGAGGCGTATGTTTTCACGCGCGACATCTGCGAAACCGGTTTTGGAAACCGTAACATTGTAGGTTCCTGGCGGCAAAAACGTAATTGTGTAAACGCCTTCGTCGCTCGTGACGGTGGTTTTCCTCTGTCCGGTGTCAACTGAAAGAGCAGTCACGGTCGCGCCCGGAACAACCGCGCCATTCGGATCGGTGATTGTTCCTGAAACCGTCGCCGTAATAGTCTGCGCGAAAGTCGGTGCGACAAACATCGCTAAACTAAATATTGCTGCCGGCAGCAAAAAAGTAATTTTTTTCAAACAAGTCATATTCTCTCCTCGTGCGAATCAATCGGTTAGTTTCCCCTTTTCTTTAAAGTTCAACGTTTTCCTTTATTTTTTGACTCGATAAACGAGTCCGATTTCTTCGGGCGGCGGAATTGTGCCGTTTTCGGCATATCGCGCCAGCGCGTTTCTAATTTGTAAAGATTTATCGAGCCACATCTGAATCGACTGGTCGTACCGCGCCAAAACGCTCTCCAGATGCGACGGGCGATTTTCCGCCAGATAAAGCGCCCTATATTTTCTTTTCAGCTCGCCGGTTTCTTCCGCCATTTCGCGCAAATAATTATAGATCGCGCCTGAATACCAAGTTAATTTGCGCACGCGCTGGCGATCAGACATATTCAAATAGGCGTCCCAGTAAGCCTGGCTGAATTGTTCAAGCAAAATAAGGCGCCGCCCTTGATGATCAAGCCTCTGCGCCGCGAAACGAATCGCCGGAAGCATCTCCGAATTGCGGCGGACACGCCCAGAATTTTTGATCAAACTTTCTTCGGCAGCCTCAACGCCCAGACGCATCCGGCGAGCATTTTCAAGTTTTTCACCGGCAAGTTTTTGAAACTGCGCGGTAAACGGGTTCTGCCAGAAAAGCGCGTTTGGCTGAATGTTTTCGATGCCAAGGGTTTTGCTTGACGCGCCGAGAGAGCGAATCGTTTTTGTTAAATCATCGCCTTCACTGCGAAAAAAAGCCCAGTCGAATTTACCGTCAAATTTTTCAACGTCGAGTGGGGCTTTTTCCCATCCTGCCGCCGCGCCCATTGCGACGCCGTACCACGTCATCTCAAAAAGCGTCTCGCCATCGTCGTCCCAATTCGTATTCATCACGCCGATCGCCCCCGCTTTCTGCCCGTCGCGGACAAAGTTTGGAATGTTGACGGCAACATTTTCGTTATTCGGAAATATCTGGTTAAAGTTATAAACCGAAGGACAAACAAACTGCTTTAAGCCCGCTTTTTGAAACGGCTCGATGCGCGGCGTATAACTTTCCCGGGGACCGTATGCCCAGTTCATCACGATCACGTCTTTCGGAATTTCGCCGATCAGTTCCGGGTGACTAAGCGCTATGTCGCCCCACATCATCAATTGGCGATTATACGGCTTCAAAATATCCCGGACGCGCCCGATGTGTTCAAAATAAACTTTTCCGACGCCTTTTTCCTTTGACACTTCGCGGCTTCTGCCCTCGCCTAATTCAAAAGTTTCGTCCGCGCCGATATGCAAAAAATTCGACGGGAAGATTTCGTTGATTTCTTTGTATAAATCGTGGACAAATTTGTAAGAATCTTCTTCCTGCGGCGTAATCACGTCGCCATACGGAACTTCCGCCAGACGGTTATATTTTTCAAACTTTAAAACTTTGTGCAGATGCCCAAAAGTTTGCTGCTGCGGCACAATTTCAACGTGGTAATTTTTGGCGTAAGCGACGATTTCTTTTAATTCTTCCGCTGTAAAACTTCCCTCTTCGGGCGCGAATAAAGGGTGCGATTTCGATGCGAACGTCTGCTCCATATAAAGCGAATGCATATTCATTTTGAACATTGCAAACGTTCTAATTTGGCGTTTGACGAAATCGAGCGTTGGAACAAGCCCGCGCGAAACATCGTCGGAAAAAGCGCGATAACGCATTGTCGGGTAATCAATGATTCGCGCGCCCTGCACAAAAACATTCGCGCCCTCGCCGCGCACAAGCTGTTTCAGAGTCTGCAACCCGTAAAACGTTCCCGATTCGGTTTTGCCGCCGACGACTATTTTGTTTGGCGTGACAATTAAAGCGTAACCTTCATCGTTAAAATCATTTGGAATTTCGAGTCTGGCTTTGCTGAATTCTTTTTTAATGCTCGCGTTTTCGAGTAAGCCGATCAAAATGTCTCGTCCGCCGCCGATCTTTAATTCAACACCGGCGGTTTGTTTAACGTCAGCCGCGAAATCCTGCGCCGCGAATCGATCAGCCGTAGATTTTGCGTCAGCTATTGAAATTCGCGCTCCGTTTTTTAAGCGAAAACTTTCGCCCGATGCTTCCAAATGCTTTGGTTCAGGTATTATCTGCACTGCGCCGCTCTGCTGTTTGCCGAAAACCGTCCACTGGAAGCAGACGCAAATCAGCAAAATTGTACAGAAGCAAAGTTTTTTTGACACAAATAAAAACCTCATCTAAAAAGTGCGCGGAAACAATTTACAAATTTTCTGGGAATGGGAAAGTGGACTAGACCACTCGGTAAGGTGATTAAACAGGAAAACGGCTCGCGCTGTCAACTGAAAATACGAAAAACAATTTACAATACAAATTCCGACAACTTTATTGCCTTTACATTTTTCTTCTAAGCCGTTCCGATTACAGAGTTTACGTAAAGTATTTATCATTCTCCGATGATGCGAGTAAAAAATTTTAGTTTCTTTTATGTCAGAGTTCTTGAAATAACTTTTGTTTAATGCTATTTCTGAAGTGGTCTAGTCCACATTATTTCAAATCGAAAAATTTATGAATTTGCCACTTGATCGCGCGAGCCAGGTTCCGCTTTACGCTCAAATTCACGAAAAATTACGCCGTCAAATCGAACGTGACGAACTGAAAGCGGGCGCAGCCGTTCCGTCCGAACGCGAATTGGCGGAGCTTTGCAAAGTCAGCCGAATGACCGCGCGTCAGGCACTAAACAGTTTAAAAAGCGAAGGTTTTGTTTATCAGGAGCGCGGCATCGGAACTTTTGTCGCAAAGCGTAAATTAGACGTTCACACCCGAAATTTGGCTGGATTTACTGAAGAGATGCGCGGACGCGGACTTGTGCCAAGCTCAAAAATTTTGTTGTCCGAGCGCGAAAGAGCCGGACCGGATACGGCAACAGAACTTGGCATAAACGCGGGCGACGAAGTTTTTCATTTCCAGCGTCTGCGCCTTGCCGATGATCTGCCGCTCGCCTTTGAAGACGCTTATTTGCCCGTTAGACGATTTCCTGATCTGGACAAAAAAAATCTCGAAAAAGAATCGCTTTACAAAATTTTGGGAAGCGTTTACGGCATCGTAATGCACCACGCTGAAGAAGTTTTGGAAGCCACCTGTGCCGATCGAAAAATTGCTGACGCTCTTAAAATTAAACTTAAATCGCCAATTTTAATTGTCCACCGAGTCGTATTTACCGAATCAAATCTGGCGGTCGAATCGGTGAGAACTTTTTATCGCGCCGACCGTTATCGAGCAACGTTCTTTTTGACCAACAACGCTGTATGAGAAAGTTCAAAGTCCAAAATTCAAAATCCAAAGTTCAAAGTTTAAAATTCAATTTTCGATACTTACTCCGGACGGCTTTGCTTTTTCTGCTCACCGCTCACTGCTCACCGCTCACTGCTCAAAATGATTTACAAAAAATCCAGGACGGCGGGCACATCGAGAAATGGCTTTTGTCGAACGCGCTTCCAGCGGAAATCGACGCGGGCGCCTGGGAAAACTTCAACCGTTTTAACATCGAAAACTTACCCGAAAAAGACTGGCTCGCGCCGTTTGGCGGCATTGGTCGAATAAAGCCGCAAATCGGAACGCAAAAAGCCGGTTTTAAGATTGACGGTCGTACAAATCCTGAAGAATTGATCGAGCCGGCAAGTACTCCTCTGCCTGAAGTCGGCGCGGCAAGCAGCATAAAAACTTTACCCGATATTACCGAAATAAGTTGGCGCGAATATTTAGCCGTCAATTCAAAATTTGATTTTTATGATTTGTTCGTGGGTAAAACAATTGGGACAATTTATGCAGCGAGTTACGTCGATTCGGCAACAGATGAATTGCGCTTCGTCGAAACTGATGGATTTTTAGGTTCGATTTGGCTCAACGGCAAGAAAATTTATGGCGGTTATTCGCTCAATGTCGGGAAAGTTGCGCCCGCCGAATTCAAAAAAGGCGCGAATCTTTTAATCGTTCGCGCTTCAGGAGTTGCCGGTGATTACTGGCGTAAAAACGGCGGCTGGACAGCTTTGTTCAGAATCTGGAAAAGCGAAGCGGGCGCACGAAAATCAGCTGAATACAAATCAACTGTCGCGCCGGGAACGATTTTCTATCTCGAAGGTTTTCACGTCGATCCGGTTTATCTGCACGACCAACGCGGTTATTCACGCATCACGCTTTCAAATACCAATCAATATTTGAATTCACTTCGTGCTGATCCGAAGTATGGGGTTTTTCTCTCAGAGATAGATTACCTAAAACCGTATCTCGACACGCACCCGGAAGACCGCGATTTTTTGCGACAGGCGGTGAAAGACGGACGTGTCGGAACCGGCGGCGCGTATAACCAATTCAATGAATTAACCATCAGCGGCGAAAGCATAATTCGCAATATTCTTTACGGACAGGCAATGCACGAAGCGATGCTCGGACGACGCGCCAAATCCCTCGCGCTCTGGGACGTTTTCGGACACGCGCCGCAAATCTCGCAAATTGCGCAAAAGTCAGGATTTAACGGCATCGCGTGGTCAAAAAAGATTTCGGGTTTTGAGCCGTTTTTCTACGATTATGCGCTCGACGGTTGGCTTCTTCAGCACCGGCGCCTCGATTCCGCTTATTCGTTTTCCGGTTTCGGGAGCGGCAAAAATTACACGCTCGACAATTTCAGAGCGACAACCGAAAGAAAATTTGCCGAAACGCAAACTTTCGGGTCAAAGGTTGATCTGCGAATCAACGCCGCCGATTTTACGCCGCCGTGGACAAATCTTGCAGGTAACGTTGAAAAACTGGAAGCCAATATTCCAAAGATTCGCGTCACCGGACAGGCGCAGGATTTGTATTTCGACTCGCTCAACAAAGAAATTGCCGAAAACAAAGTTAAACCGCCGGTCACGTCGCGCGACAAATTATTTTTTCACGTCGGCGTAATGGCGGCGCGTTCCGATTTGAAAGTCGGTCAGAGACTTTCTGAAAATATGACGCTTACGGCAGAGAAATTCGGCGCGATTGCTTACTTGCACGGAGCGAAATACCCGGATTTAGCGCTCGATAAAGCCTGGCGGCAAATCTTTTTCGGCTCGCACCACGACGCGATCACCGGTACGCCGTCTGATTCCGCCTTTCTCGATTTGGTTCACGGCTACCGCGAGGCATTTGAACTCTCTAAAAATGCGCTAAACTATTCACTCGAATTTATTGCGAAACAAATCAACACCAATCCAAAATCTAAAGTCCAAAATTCAATGTTGGTTAAACCGCTTATTGTTTTTAATCCATTGAGTTGGAAACGAAGCGATATTGTGCGAGTCAAAGTTGATTTTGGCGAACCTAATTTCGATTATGATTTGATTGACGACAAGGGTTCGGTCATTAAATTTGAAACAATCGGCGCTGAAAACATTGATAAACAAACTTCCAAGCGTGAAAAAGCGAAAGAAATAGAGTTTGTTGCCGAAGAAGTTCCGTCGCTCGGTTATAAAACTTATTATTTTAAGCCGAACGAATATCGACGGCTTGAATACGGCGGCGGTCTGCATTCGAATTCAAAACTGAAAATAATCCGCAACGAATTTTATCGAGTAACCGTTGACACAAGCAAAGGCGGCGCTATTTCAAGCATTTACGATATTCAGGCAAACCGCGAAATTATTAATTCAGAGAACAAACATTTTGCCAATGAAATCGCTGTTTTGAAAGAAGAATTGACAAAAAAAAACGTGATCTACCCGGCGTGGGAATTTTGGACAACCGGCGAGAAAAAGTTTTCCACTGAAAAGCCTTCCAACATTGTTTCTCATCCTTTGGCGAACGAGGGCAGGAGGATTGTTATCGAAGGCGAACTGCCGAATATGCAAAAATACCGCCAAACAATTTCGCTTCATAAAGGCATCAAGCGTATTGATTTCAAAACCGAACTTATAAATTACGAAGGCAGAGACGAACTTTTTGTTGTCAATTTTCCGCTTAATCTAACAGGCGGCGCGCTTGTGACCGAAGACCGTTTTGGAACGGTCGTTCGCAATAACAGTAAAGGTTTTTTAGATTTTCGCACCAATACAGACAAACTCGTTTCCGGCGCGCCTGTTTACGCCGTCAATAATTGGGCGGAATATGGTTCGACGCTCAATCTAAATTTTATCGACGCAAACGGCAAAAGTGTTGCGAGCGTTCCTTTTAAACCGACAGCGTTGGTTCGACCGCACGGTGAAAATTATGCAAAATTGACGGAAACGATTGTTTCGACACTCATCAAACGCGGTGTTTCGGTCACGCCATTTTTTGATGACAATGACGCGGCGCGGCGCAAAAAACTTGCCATTGAAGATTCAACGATGCCGAAAAAACTTAACGATGACATCGCGTATCACGGCTTTAGAATTGCCCTCGGCGGCGAAAAAGAAAATCTTTATTCGGCGGCTCTGCTCAAACAAATTTCAGCGGAAATAAAAATTAAATTTGACGATAGATTAAAACGTGATGGTTTCGCGTATCTTTTTATTTACGACAAAGACATTCCGAAAGATTGGTCGCCGGTTCCGACTTTGTTAATTGCCGGCGACGCGAAAAGGGCGATTGAAAATTTGCTTGTCTCGACCAGAGAGGACAAATTTGTGCTGAATATTTCAGCTGAAAGTTTGGCTGATACAAATAATCTGCCGCAAATTCCCGATTACGGCGTGGCTTTAATAAACAACGGAACGCCTGCCATATCTTTGGAAAACCCGAATACTTTGACTTTATTTTTAACACACACGGCGATTTTTCCGGGTGTAAATCTGCCGTTTGATTTTGTGCCAGAAAACAAAACGCACGTTTTTAATTACGCGCTTTATCCGCACACCGGAAGTTGGCGCAAAGCCGACACGGTGAAAGTCGGCGAAGACTTTAATAATCCGCTGATTGCCGTGCAGACTGGCGTTCACGACGGCGATTTGCCTGGTGAGAAAAGTTTTCTCTCGGTCGATAATGAGAATGTCATCGTTTCAGCTTTGAAACTTGGCGGGAATCCTCAGGCAAATTTCCGTTCCGTTTATAAAGAGAATGAAAGAGCTTTGTTTGTCAGATTTTACGAAACAGAAGGAATAAAAACGAATCATAAGTTTATGCTTGGTCAAAGCGGTTGGGAATTCGGGCAAGTCGGGCTTTTGGAAGGAGATGCCGATACTTTAGGTTCAAATGGTAATACCTTCGGAACGGAAATTAAAGGTTTTTCAATCGAAACATTTAGCTTGAAGCCGAAGAAAATTCAGCTTCAGGAAACGGTCGGTCAAATGGACGGTGCGACAAAAGAAATCGTCCAGCCTGTTTTTTCCCGGTATTGGCTGCATAACTCCGGCGCGGCTCCGATTGGCAACGACGCGGTGAAAATTTCTTTGCGCCCGGTTGAACAGATGGGTGAGCTTTCGACTTTTTCATACGACGACAAATATAATCAGGGCGGCACAACAACTGTCGTCGTTCGCGTGCAGGTCGTCAACAATTATCAGGACCGCAATTATAAAGGTGAAGTTGTTTTAGAAGTTCCGGAAGATTGGCGCGTCGTGCCGGATAAATTGAGTTTTGACATCGCACCGAACGGCTCGTTTGTCAAAGATGTCGTCGTTGTCGGTTTTCCGGTTAAAAAAGATTTGCAGTTTGAACGCGCTTCGGGTTTGATAAAAGCGCGCATCGAACACGAAGGACAGACTTTTCAGGACGTTTTGCAAATTGGCAAGCCGTTTAATCTCGAATGGACAACCGAAAAAACACGCACCGGCAGCGTGACGATTAAAATTAAAAACACGCACCGGCAGACGATTGAAGGCGCAGTCGCGCTTGTTACGCCGCCTGAAGCGTGGGCGGGCGGGACTTATTCAGATGAGCCGAAATTTCCGCGCGAGCGAGGGTTTGCCGTCGCGCCCACATCGGAAATCACTCTCAAATTTGAAACCGGAAATTTAACGGCGGGTTCGTGGACGATTGCCCGAATCGCTTACAACGGAAATGTTGAATACCAGCGCCTCGACGGTAAATAATCGCCCCACAGAGAAATAATCAGAATAAAACCACAGATAAGCACAGATGAACACAGATTTATGAAAAGAAAATTAATCGGGAAAAAAAAGATTTTAGGAAAGAAAAGGCAAGGCAGAAAATTTTATTTTTTCTCCAACTCTTTTAAATTATCCGTGTTCATAAGTATAAATCTGTGGTTGATTTTCTTCGCTTTCGCTTTTGCCGCTCAAGCCCAGACGCGAGCGGTTTGGGTGCGTCCCTTTATCGGCGCGAGTGAAGAAATTCGTAAAGATGCGACGAAAGGGCGCGAGTTTGTTCGTCGGGAACTCGAACAAATTAAACGCGCCGATTTGAATACAATTTACCTTGAAACATTTTGGGACGGCTATACAATTTACCCGTCGAAATTCGCCCTGCAGCGTCCGCTGGCGATTCCGTACGGCGTCGCGCATAAAGACGCAGCCGGACAAAATACGACCTGGGACGTTTTGCAAATTTATCTGGATGAAGGCGCGAAATTAAATCTGAAAATTCACGCCTGGCTGCATATTTTTCACCAGTGGAACACAAATCTCGGAGGACTGGAGAAATCTCCGATCTTTAAGCAGTTTCCGGAATGGGCGATGCTCGATAAAAACGGTTCGCCGTTTGTCAAAGCCGAAGCTGAAGGCGCGAACCGCGATGTTTACAAGATTTTTATTTCCCCTGCAAACCCCGCGGCGCGAAAATTTCTGCGTCAGATCGTCGGCGAAATCGCCCGCAAATATCCGAAACTCGTGGGTATTCAGTGGGATTACATTCGTTATCCGCTACAGCCAAATGACGCGCCTTTTGATTACAATCCGTTAACGCTCAAGGCGTTTCAGAAAGAAACCGGCTTGGACGCAAAAAAACTTGATGCACAGGAGACGCCGAAGGAATGGCGAACCTGGCAGGACTGGAAAGCCGGAAAGGTAACGGAAGTTGTCGCAGAACTCGGAGAAATTGTCAGGAATCTGCAGCCGCAATGGGAGATTTCAGCGGCGGTTTTTCCGAATATCGAAGAAAATTTGCGGCTCAAACAACAGAACTGGAAACTCTGGTCGCAGAAAAATTATATTGACGCGCTTTTACCGATGCTTTACAGCAGAGATTTTACGCGGGTCGAAAATTGGGCGAAGGATTTCCGGCGCGACGTTTCGCCAAAGACGAAAATTTATCCGGCGCTGTTTATCGGACATTTTTACAACTCGAAAGACAAAAAACTCGACGAGCGTTATTTGCGGCTCGCTCAAAAATCCGAGTTCGGCGGGTTCGGTTTATTCGCCGCACAAAGTTTGACCGACGATTTAATTGAAAAATTAAGCAGGAAGTAACCACAGATGAACACAGGTAAACACAAATTTTATACAACCACCTTGAAAGCTTTCCCACTGTACGGAATTTTACTTTTTTGTTTCGCATTGCTAATTGTTCCGGCACTTGCTCAAAGCCAGCCGAAAATGAGTTCGCGCATTTTGCTGATTCCGCTCGACGACCGACCGCCGTGTTTGCAGTTTCCCGTGAAAATGGGTTTGATTGGCGACGCTGAAATCGTTACGCCGCCGAAAGAGCTTTTGGGGCGTTTTACTGAACCGGGCAATTCCGACCAAATTATCAAATGGCTGAAAACGCAAAATCTAAAAACATTTGACGCGGCGATTGTGTCAGTTGATATGCTTGCTTACGGCGGACTCGTCGCCATGCGCATTCATCAAACCGACAACGTAACGGCGATGCGCCGCCTTGAGTTTTTGCGCGAAATGCGTGGTCTCGCGCCGAAGATGAAAATCTACGGCTCAAGCGTGATTATGAGACTCGCTCCGACCGGCGATGTTAAAAATGAAGCGTATCGTGAAAAACTGGCGCGCTGGGCGGAAATTTCCGTGGAAAGCGACGCGAAGTCAAAAGGCGATACCGCTAAGTTAGAAAAGGAAATACCGGCTTTCGCGCTTGCCGATTATAAAGCGGCGCGTGTTCGTGATTTGAAAATTAATCTCCAAACAATCAATTTCGTCCGCGAAGGCACAATTGATTATTTAATTTTGTCGCAGGACGACGCGAAGCCAAAAGGCATTCACGTTGCCGACCGCGAAAAGCTAATTGCCGAAACAAATCGGCTCAAATTGTCGGAGAAAATCGCCGTCCAGCCCGGCGCTGATGAAGTTTCAATGTTGCTTCTGGCGCGTTCCCTGACAGACAAATACAATTTTCATCCACGAATCAAAGCAATTTATTCATCCGAAGAATTAGCAAACAAGGCGATGCCGTTTGAAGATCGGGCTTTGCGCGAAACTGTTAGTTTTCATATCAAAGCCACCGGCTCGTGCGAGGTCCAAAATGAAAAAGATGCAGATTTGCTGTTTTATGTTTACCCATCACGTTTTGAAGCGGGACGGGCGGTGAGTTTTGTCGAAGAAATCACTGTTAATATCAAAAAAGGAAAACGAATCATTGTTGCCGACATCGATCCGAAAGGCGATGTTCAGGGCGGCGATAAAGTGTTTACTAACGAACTCGGAAAGCGCGGTGTTTTGCGCGAATTAAATGGCTACGCTTCCTGGAACACCGCCGGAAATACGATTGGAACGGCGCTTCCCCACGGTGTTGTGTTCGCTCTTGCGCAAGCAAAATTAATGAAATCAAAAGACACTGCAAATCGCGTTCAGGCGGCGCAGGATTGGTTTGTATTTCACCGGGTTCTTGATGATTTCTATTACCACACTTTGGTCAGAGCTGAAGCGAAAAATTTTATCGCGCAAAACAAATGGAATCCTTTTCGTCTGTCAGATGCCGAGACTGAAAAAGTCGAACAATTCAGCCAAAAATTGATGCTCGAATCATTTACAGAGCTTTCCAATATTTATTTTGGCGGCGATAAAAATGATTTGCCAAAAAATTCGATGTGCCAAGAAGCCTCTAATATGACTTTTGATCTGCCGTGGAATCGCACGTTTGAGGCGGAAATTGATTTTCAGATAATTTGTAGAAATTAAATTTGGGAATAACTTTTAATCTAATGAAAATAAAACTTTTGTTTTTAATTGTATCTTTACTTTTCGCATTCAACTGTAATCAAAGCGCGACGAACTCAAATTCGGGCAATGCTTCCACCGGTAATACCGCCGCGAAAAAACGAATCGGCGTCAGCCTTCTGACGCGCGAAGATGATTTTTACCGCACTCTTGAAGCGGGTTTGCAGGAAGCAGCGCGGCAGAATAATTTTGAACTGATCGTTCAATCCGGCGATAAAGATTTATCAAAATAGCAATCGCAAATCGATAATTTTTTAGTGCAGAAAGTTGACGCGATTATTCTTTGCCCGACTGATACAAAAGGAATCGCTCCGGCGATTGAACGCGCTAACGCGGCGAATATTCCTGTTTTTACAGCGGACATTGCGGCGGGCGGCGGCAAAGTTGTCTCGCACGTCGCGTCCGACAATTCGGCGGGTGGGCGAATCGCGGCAGAATACATTATCAAAGCAATCAACGGTGAAGGCGTCGTCGGCATTATCGGACAGCCTGAAGTGCAGTCGGTGGTTGACCGTGAAACCGGCTTTAAGGATGAAATCGCTAAAAATCCAAAAATAACAGTCGTTCCGACTATAAACGGCGGCGGCGTGCGCGACCGTGCTCTGAAAGCCGCAGACGATTTAATTCAGGGCAATCCGAATTTAAAAGCGATTTTCTGCATCAACGATGAAACCGCGCTCGGAGCTCTTTCATCCGCCGAGGCGCGCGGCAAAAACGATCTGATCATCGTCGGTTACGACGCCGCGCCCGAAGCCGTCCACGCGATCAAACGCGGATCAGCGCTGAAAGCTGATGTCGCCCAGCAGCCGCTTGACATCGGAACAAAAACAATCGAAGCCGTCGCCAAACATTTCAGAGGCGAAACTGTTGAAGCTCAAGTTTCGGTTCCGGTCAAAATCGTTGACGCCGAAACAGCTAAGTAAATAAATTTATGCGGCAAAAATTTAGCAGTTTTGTAATCTTTGGCGCGATTTTGGCGGAAACGATTGTGTTTTCGGCTCTTGCTTCGCAGTTCGCATCAGTTGAAAATTTGGTCAACGTCGCTTTGAGCATCGCCGTCATCGGCATTCTGGCGGTTGGAATGACGTTTATTATTTTGACGGGCGGAATCGATCTTTCAATCGGCTCGGTTGCCGCGCTCGCAGGAGTGGTCGCTGCGATTGTCACGCAGCACACTGAAATCGCCTCGCTCGGTTTCGCGGCGGCTTTGGGAATTGGTTTGGCGAGCGGCGCATTTAACGGCGTGACCATCGCCTATTTTAGAGTGCCGCCGTTTGTCGTGACGCTCGCGGTTTTAACGATTGCCCGTGGCTTGGCTTTTATATTTTCCGGCGGACGTTCGATCGGAAATCTGCCGGAAAGTTTCGGACGTTTGGGAAAGCTCGTTTTTCTCGGCATTCCTTTTTCGGTTTGGCTGATGATTCTGGCATTCGCGCTCGGCTGGTTTCTTCTCCGTCATACAACTTTCGGGCGCTACGTTTACGCCGTCGGCGGTAATGCCGAAGCCGCTTTTTTAGCCGGCGTAAAAACAAAAGCGGTTTTATTTCAGGTTTATGTTCTGAATGGTTTTCTCGTCGGATTGGCGGCAATCGTTTTGGCTTCACGCCTCGGCGCGGGCGTACCGAATGCCGGTTTGCAGTATGAACTGGACGTGATCGCGGCGGTTGTCGTCGGCGGAACGAGTTTGAGCGGCGGGCGCGGAAGTGTTATTTCAACATTGTTCGGCGCAATTTTTATCGGCGTTTTAAATAATGGCTTGAACCTCGTCGGCGTTGACACATACGTTCAAAAAATTATTCTTGGCGTGGTCATTCTGCTCGCTGTTTTAGCCGATAGATTCAATCGTCCTGACTAATTTACAAATTCAATTTATCTAATTAATTTTTAAAAATTCCGAAACACAAAATTGCCCGTCTTATCAAAAAAGAAACAATGCTGATTTTTAAAACTCTAAAATCTATAGCTTTATCGCACCGGAAGTTTTTCCTTTTAATTTTATTATTCGTCTCCGGCGAGATGCAGGCGCAGGAGCGGCTCGGAAATTATCAAATTCGGATCGTCCCCGAAAAAGCGAATTGGACTTATGAGCTTAATCAAAAAGCTAAATTTCAAATTTCCGTCACGCTCGACGGTCATCCGGTTTCGGGCTTGCCGCTCAAAATTAGCTGCGGACCGGAGATGATGCCGCCGACAATTGAAAAAAACGTCACGACAACCATACAAACACTGACCATTGATGCGGGAACGATGAAAGAACCAGGTTTTCTGCGCTGCATCGCTTCGTTTGAAAAAAACGGCAAAACTTACAGAAATCTAGGAACCGCCGGATTTCAGCCTGAATTAATCGTGCCGACTACCAAAGACCCTGCAGATTTTGATAAATTTTGGGATGAAGGAAAAAAGGAACTTGCAAAACTGCCGGTCGATTCAAAGATCGAGTTATTACCGGGTTACAGCACACCGATCGTTGACGTTTTTCACGTCAGTTTTCAGAACGTCGGCTCGTGGAACGGCAGACCGAGCCGCATCTACGGGATTTTGGCAATTCCGAAAAGCGCGAATCCAAATCAAAAATTTCCGGCGGTTTTGAACGTTCCGGGCGCGGGCATCCGACCATATCGCGGCTCGCTCGCCCTAGCCGAAAGAGGAATAATCACACTGCAAATCGGCATTCATGGTATTCCCGTTAATCTCGACCAAACGGTTTATGACAATCTCGCTTCGGGGGCGCTGAATCGTTATATGTTTTACGGGCTAGAAAACAGAAACGAATATTTCTACCGCCGCGTTATTTTAGGCAGCATTCGCGCTAATGATTTTTTAAGCGGACTGCCGCAATTTGACGGAAAAAATCTGGCGGTGATGGGCGGCAGTCAGGGCGGCGCGCTTTCGATTATGACGGCGGCGCTTGACCCGCGCGTAAAGGGTTTAGCCGTTTGGGTTCCGGCGCTCGCCGATTTGAACGGATACGCTGCGGGACGAGCCGGCGGCTGGCATCACGCTTTCAAGGACGAAAAAAACCGCACCATTGAAAAAGTTGAAACTTCAAGATATTACGACACTGTAAATTTTGCCAGGCGCTTAAAAGTTCCGGGCATTTATACCTTTGGCTATAATGATGAAACCTGCCCGCCGACTTCGATGTTTGCCGCCTATAATATTATCAAAGCGCCAAAAAATCTTCTTCTGGCTCTCGAAACCGGACACGCTTTAACAAACGAACAAACCGACCGTGTTAATAAATGGATGGAAAATCTGCTCAAGCAAAAATAGGTAATAAATTATTACTTCTGAAACTTGTCTTTCAAATTAAAACGCTGGCGCGTAATTTCAAAAATACTTGGTTGACTAATTGCACGACTGATAAATTCGATTTCGTCATTTGCGCCGAGTTCGCCTGTTTTCTCAATTGCCAGATAAAATCCGCTCCGACCGCTATTAGCAAAACGCTTGACCATATCCGCGCGATTAAAGCGGATGCCGAGTTTGAAACACGGCACACGCGGCTGTGTGACAACAAATTCAGCTGTTCCGATTCGAAAACGATCACCGATAAAGACATCTGTTTCGAGAAGCCCTTCACTCGTCAAATTTTCGCCGAACATTCCGTGTGAAAAATTTATTTCCGGTAATTCCCGGCGCCAAAATTCATAATGCTCGACCGGATAAACATAGACGGCTTTGTAATATCCGCCGTGAACGCTCAGGTCAGCCTGCGCGTCGCCTTCGAGATTAAATTCAAATACCCTGACGCGTCCTTTGACCGGTTCTTTGAATATCCCCGTCGCTACCGGCTCGCCGTGATGTTCGACAAGGCGCGGCAATCCAACATTAACTGACAGAACTTTCATATTTTAATTGCTTAAACCGAATAATAAGCAGAATTAAATTAATTTTTGTGATGAGTAAAATTAAAGCAATAAAAAAAGGCTTTAGCAATTTGCTAAAACCCTTTATTTTTGTGGTGCCGAGGGCGGGACTCGAACCCGCACGGTTTTCACCACACGCCCCTCAAACGTGCGCGGCTACCAATTACGCCACCTCGGCTGATGAAAAAAGAAATTAATTTTCGTCATCAATTTTTCAAAAAACAAAAAACTATTTATTTGAGGGCGGAACAGTTTCCGGCGGTTTAGATTCCGTAATTTTATTAGCCGTGTTCGCAGTTTGAATTGAATTTGACGGAACAACCACGGCAGTATTTGAATTTACTTCCACATTTGTAACGGTTCCGGTATTCGCGTTTGAATCCAAGTTTACATTAGCATTTGTTTCGCTGTTAGTGTTTGAATTTTCTTCAATCACCGGAGTAGTTTCCGTTGAACTCTCGGCGTTTGTTTCAAGCACGGAGATATTTCCGGTTAAAGCCGGCATCGCCAGAAGCAGCGCTGAAAGCATAAACGTTGTCGCCGCCGCAATTGTCATTTTTGAAAGAATCGTCTGCGAACCTCTCGGCTGAAACGCGGTGCTTGAAATATTGCTTGTAAAAAGCGCGCCCGCATCGGTTTTGCCCGGTTGCAGCAAAACCGTCGCGATTAACACGACGCAGGAAACAAAAAATAAACCGTATAATAAATAAACCAATTTCTTTACTCCGTTAAAACTATTTGTAATTCACAATTTCGGCGAAACTTTTCGCTTCGAGGCTCGCGCCGCCGACCAATGCACCATCGATATCCATTTGAGTCATCAGATCTTTGATATTTTCCGGTTTAACTGAACCGCCGTAAAGAATTCGGACTGTTCCTGCAACTTCACTTTCCTGCTTTTCACTCAATATCCGCCGAATAAAAGCATGCATTTCTTGAGCCTGTTCGGGCGTGGCAGTTTTACCTGTACCAATTGCCCAAACAGGCTCGTAAGCGATTATGATACGTTTCATATCAGAAACTGTCAAACTGTCTAACGCACCTGCAAGCTGAGTTGCGACGACCGTTTCCGCTTTGCCCGACTCTCTTTGATCAAGCATTTCACCGACGCAAACTATTGCCGTTAAACCGGATTCCAGACAGGCTTTGGTTTTTAAGTTAACCGTTTCATCTGTTTCGCTAAAAAACTGACGCCGCTCTGAATGACCGATAATTACGTGCGACGCTCCCGTATCTTTAATCATTTCTGCGGAGACTTCGCCTGTGTGCGCGCCCTGTTTTTGTTCGGTCGCGCAATTTTGCGCGGCAATTTTTATATTTGATCCTTCGAGCCGACTGCAAACTGACTTTAACGCGGTAAACACCGGCGCAACGACAACTTCGCAATGGGTCGAATTGATAATTAAGGGTTTTAATTCCATCACCGTATCAATCGCTTCGCCCAGCAATTTATACATTTTCCAATTACCTGCAATAACCGGTTTTCTCATAATTATCTTTTATCTATCTGAAGTCTGAACAGCCGCAAAAAATTTTCAGTTGTCGCCTGAGCTAAATCCTTTAAGGAAACGTTATAAAAATCCGCTAAGAACTTTGCTGTTTCGACGACAAAAGCCGGTTCATTACGTTTTCCGCGAAAAGGAATCGGCGCTAAATATGGCGAATCGGTTTCGATAAGTAGTTTTTCAAGCGGAACAATTTTTGCCGAATCGCGCAGATTTTCCGCTTTTTTAAAAGTTACATTTCCTGCAAACGATATAAAAAATCCGATGTCCATCAATGTTTTCGCCATCTCCGGAGTACCGCCAAAACAATGCATTACCCCGCCTCGAAAGTTTTTATGGGCGCATTCCTCAATCAAAATTTTAACAGTTTCAGAATCCGCGTCGCGTGAATGAATTATTATTGGCAAATCAAGCTCGCGAGCAATTCTTATTTGTCTTCTAAAAACTTCTTTTTGAATTTCTCTCGCCGAATGTTCATAAAAAAAATCCAAACCGATTTCGCCCCAGGCAACTACTTTTTGGCTTGATCTCGCTAATTCTACAAGTCGTCTTTCGGCTTCGTCATCAAAAGTTTTCGCATCGTGCGGATGAACGCCATTTGAGGCGTATATATTTTCGTTTGATTCTGCTAATTGGACAACCCGCGTAAAATTCTCAAAATTTGTCGTCTCGCCCGTGCCGATGACAAGCATCATTTCGATGCCCGCATCTTTAGCGCGATTAATCACTTCTTTGCGGTCGGAATCAAATTCCGCTCCGTCAATATGACAATGAGAATCTACAAAAATCATCTATTTCAAACGCGCGCCGATTTTCACGTTTTCCAGAAAAGTCGCAATCGCGGGCGTATCGCCTTCTTCCAAACTCGCGGCGCAGATCATTCCGTTTGATTCGAGTCCGCGCATTTTTCTCGGTTTCAAATTTGCTACCACCACAACTTTGCGCCCAATGAGTTTTTCCGGTTCGTAATATTCGGCAAGCCCGGCTAAAATCTGGCGCGGTTTCTCTTCGCCCAAATCTATTTCGAAACGCAGAAGTTTGTCGGCTTTCGGGATGCGTTCGGCGACTTTGATTTCACCGACGCGGAGTTCTACTTTTAGAAAATCATCAATGGCAATGAACTTTTCTTCCTCGTTCGCCGTCGAATCAATTGCCGTTTGTTCAGTGTTTTCATTTTTTGCTTGCTCAATTTTCTCTGAATTCTGGCTGCCAACTGCTGATTGCTCTGTAATTTCACTCATAACTTTTATTTTATCAATTCGCGGAAATACGGCTTCGGTTTCGCCGATTTGCGTTCCCGCTTTTAATTCTCCCCAACTTAAATTTTCAGGATTTTTCGCCGCGATATCTTCGCTTAAGCCGATTTGCTCATAAATTTTTCGTGATGCTTCCGGCATAAACGGATAAAGCAAAACGCCCAGCCAGCGCAAAGTTTCGGTGGCGCGATATAAAACGGCGTTAAGTGTTTCCGTTTGATTCGTCTCTTTAGCAAGTTCCCAGGGCTTTGCATCGGAAATCATTTTGTCAATTCGCGCAATTATCGTCCAGAGCGTTTCAAGCGCCTGACTAAATTCATAATTGTTAAATTTTCGCAAAAATTCATCGCGGGCGTGTTCGAGAGCGGAAACAATTTCCTGTTCGTCGGGGCTAATTCCGGCGCGCTTGGCATTTAGGTAATTTATTTCAGTAATTTTTCCGTCCGGAATCATCCCGTTTCGATATTTCGTAATCATCGAAAGCGTGCGGCTCGATAAATTCCCCAACCCGCTTGCCAAATCAGCGTTGGCGCGTTCAATCAGATTTTCGTAACTGAATTTTCCGTCCTGCCCGAAAACCATTTCGCGCAAAAGGAAATACCGAATCGCATCGGTCGTGAAATATTTGTGCAGAACATCAATTTCAATTACGTTGCCGAGCGTTTTCCCCATTTTTCGCCCATCTGCGTCAAGCCACATTCCGTGCGCGAACACGGTCTGCGGCAAATTAATGCCCGCCGCGAGAAGAAACGAAAACCAGTAAATAGTGTGAAATCGTAAAATGTCTTTACCGACAATATGCACCACATTTTGCCAGTATTTTTCAAAACCGACATTCGCTTTTTCCGAATTTCCCCAACCGATTGCTGTAATGTAATTTGAAAGCGCGTCCATCCAGACATACATTACATGGTTCGCGTCTCCGGGAACTGGAACGCCCCAACTGACCGAGGATTTTTCGCGGCTGATTGAAAGGTCCTGCAAACCGCGTTTGATAAAGGCGGAGACTTCGTTGCGGCGGGCTTCAGGCTGAATTTGGCGCGGTGTTTCTTCGATAATTTTCAAAAGCGTTTCGTCATAATCGGAAAGCCGAAAAAAATAGCTTTCCTCGGAAACTTTATCAAGCGGGCGTTCATGAATTTTGCACAGCGGAACATCTGAATCTTCCTGTTTCAGAAAATCGTCTTCCTGCTTGAATTCCGCGCACGGGGCGCAAAACCAACCTTCGTAAAAACCTTTGTAAATTGCCGAATTACCTTTTGGAGTTTGGTTGGCAGCGATTTTGCGCCATAAATTCTGCACGGCTTCATAATGAAACGGTTCGGTCGTCCGCATAAAAATATCGTAACCGCCGTTTTCTGAATTTAACTTAAAATCGGCAAACATTCGCTTTAGTTCGTTTGAGATAAAATCCACCTGCTCTTTCGGTGTTCGATTATTTTTCTCTGCGGCGCGCTCAATGTTAACGCCGTGTTCGTCAGTTCCCGTCAAAAAATATGTGTCAAAACCGCGCTGTTTTTTATGACGCTGAATGACATCGGCAACAATCGTCGTGTAAAGATGTCCAAGATGCGGTTGGCTGTTGGCGTAATAAATCGGCGTGGTGATGTAAAAAGTTTCGTTCATAAAATTACAAAAAAGATTTCTAATCTCTTTTATTTGCTTTAACTTAACCCTTGATCAACGACATTGCTTCAGCACGAGTTCTGGCATCTTTACGGAAACCGCCGAGAACGCTTGAAGTAATCGTGATCGCACCCGGCTTCTTCACGCCGCGCAGAGTCATACAAGTATGCTCGGCTTCAACAACGACCATTACGCCAATCGGCTGAAGTTCATCAAAAAGCGTCTGCGCGATTTGCTGTGTCAAACGTTCCTGCACTTGCAAACGACGGGCAAAAATTTCCGAAATTCTAGCTAATTTGGACAAACCGACTATGCGCCCGCCTTTTGGAATATAAGCGATATGACATTTGCCGACGAACGGCGCGAGGTGGTGTTCGCAGACAGAAGCAATCGAAATATCTTTGACAATCACCATTTCCTCATGCGAATCGCCGGGCAGCGGAACGATATGTTCGCGCGCGTCTTCCCACATTCCTTCAGTCAGTTCGGCATAAAAATCCGCCACTCGTTCCGGTGTTTTCTGTAAGCCATCGCGATTTGGGTCTTCGCCCATTCCTTCGAGCATAAGGCGCACGCCCTGTGCGATTTTTTCTAAATCAACTTTTTTCTCTAATCCCAATTTATTTCCTCTTAATTAACTTTTTGCTTTCGCTTAAAACTTTTTTTTCAACTTCCTGAAAAGATTCTCCGGAATTCAAAGAAATTTCCCGAATCTGTTCATACTCTGGTTTAACATTAACAATTTTCCCTTTATAAAATGCCATCTTAACATCAACTTCACCAAGTTCAGTTTTTATCTTTTGAAATTCTCGTCTCAGACAGTTTCTTTCGACTTCCCTAATACGAATGCCTAAAGTTGACGTTTCGGTATATAAAAGTTCGCTCAAAATATCCTTTTTGTCCTCGCTGCAAAGAATCGAAATCATTGTCGCCGGTCGGTTTTTCTTCATCTGAATCGGTGTAAACCAACAATCCAAAGCGCCGAGTTCAAACGCGCGTTCCATCACAAAACCCAAAATCTGCGCGGGTAAATCATCAATATTCGTCTCTAATTGGAATAAGTGGTCAGTGGTCGGCTGACTTTGGACTTTGGACTTTGGACTTCGGACTTCTCCGAGCATTAGCCGCAAAACATTCGGAAAATCTTTGTATTCACGAGTTCCCGCGCCGTATGCTGTTTTTTCAATGATCATTTCAGGAATGTTTCCGAATTCTTTGCAAACAGTGGCGATAATCGCCGCGCCGGTTGGAGTGATCAACTCGCCTTCTATTTCAGTTGAGTAGATTGGCACATTGTTCAGAAGTTCAGCTACGGCAGGGGGCGGAACGGGAAATGTACCGTGCGCCATTTTCGCAAAACCGCTCCCGACATGGATTTTTGAACACGCAAAGTTTTCGATTCCGAGTATTTCAAACCCGACGCACGCGCCGACGACATCGATGATCGCGTCCATCGCGCCGACTTCGTGAAAATGGACTTTATCGATTTCGATTCCGTGTATTTTGGCTTCGGCTTCGGCTAACTTTGTAAAAATTTCAATTGCCCGCTTCTTTACATTTTCGCCCAAACGCGAATCCGAGATGATTTTTTGAATTGTTTGCAGATGGCGATGCGCGTGTTCGCGCGGAACTTTTACTTCGGCGTGGATTGCTGAGATTCCCGATTTATCAACAATTTTAAGTTCAATCTCAAAATCAGCGACATCGAGCATTTTTATTTGTTCAACCAACGCTTCTCTTTCAACGCCCAGCGCAACCAGCGCGCCCAAAATCATATTTCCACTCGCGCCCGCAAAACAATCGAAATAAAGTGTTTTCATAAAACTAAAAGTCTAGGGTTGAAACTGAGAAAGGTCAAAGCGGTCGTTTCATTCTTTGCGTATCAATGCGTTATACTTTCCTTTTTGCTAAAATGTCTTTTTTCTGAGGTAGAAATAGTAGTGATTTTATCCGAGCTTCAAGCGTCTTTACGCACCCTCGTTACCAAAACCGCGAAGGAAAATTTTAATATTCAACTCGAGCAGATTGCGTCGGAAGTTCCGCCAAAAATCGAATTCGGTGACTTGGCTTTTCCGGTGGCTTTTGATTTGGCGAAGAAAATTAAATTGGCGATCGGAGAAAAGAAAAATCCTCGCGAGATTGCCGAAAAATTAAAAGCGGCTTTAGAGACTCACGAAATGGTTGACCGCGTAGAAGTTGCGGGCGCAGGATACTTGAATATCTTTTACAACCGGGCAAAATTTTTAGCCGTAAGTATCAATCAGGAATTATCCGCAAGTAATAAACCAGACGAGACTTTGGAAAAAGCAAAGGTTTGTGTTGAACACACGTCTGTTAATCCGAATAAGGCGGCGCACATCGGACACGTCCGAAATTCAGTTTTGGGCGATACTTTCGTACGAATGCTGGAGGCGAGCAGCAAACAGGTAGAAGTTCAAAATTATATTGACAACACCGGCGTTCAGGTCGCTGATGTCGTTGTCGGATTCATCTATCTGGAAAAAATGAATCTCGAAGATATTATAAATTTGGACGAAAACTTAAAGAGTGAAGAAAAAACTTTTGATTATTACTGCTGGGATTTATACGCAAAAGTCGGCGTGGCTTATTTAGAAAACGAAGAATTAAAAAAAAGACGTGTCGAAGTTCTGCATTTGATTGAAGAAGGCAATAATCCAATGGCGGAACTTGCGGATTTTGTGGCAACGCGCAATGTTCAGCACATTTTGCAGACAATGGAGCGGCTTTCGATCAGGTATGATTTGCTGCCGCGGGAATCGGAAATTCTCCATCTCCATTTCTGGCAAAAAGCGTTTGAAATGATGAAGGAGCGCGGTGTTATTCACCTTGAAACACAGGGGAAAAACGCCGGCTGTTGGGTAATGCCGTTTGAAGCGCACGCCGGAAATGAAGATCACGATGCCGATAAAATTCTTGTCCGCTCAAACGGAACGGTGACTTACACGGGCAAAGACATCGCTTATCAAACCTGGAAACTCGGGCTTTTGGGCTTGGATTTTAATTACAGGCTTTTCCAAAACTATCAGGACGGCAAGGAAGTTTGGATGACAACAGCCGCCGATTCCGAAGGCGCAGACATTCCTGCGTTTGGAAACAACGAAACGGTTTATAACGTGATTGATTCGCGCCAATCTTACCCGCAGGAAGTCGTAAAAAAGGGCGTGGCGACGATTTTTCCCGAAAAAGGTGAGGCGGCAAGCGTTCATCTTTCGTATGAAATGGTCGCGCTCTCGCCTGGAGCAGCAGTAGAACTCGGATTTAATTTAAGCGCGGAAGACCAACATAAATCATTCGTCGAAATGAGCGGGCGAAAAGGTTTAGGCGTGAAAGCCGATGATTTAATTGATCGTTTGGAAGCCAACGCCCTCAGCGAAGTTTCCAAAAGGAACACCGAACTTGACGAAGAAAAACAAAAACAAATCGCGCGGCAAATCGCTATCGGAGCTTTGCGCTATTTCCTACTGAAATTTACGCGCACCACGGTTATTATTTTTGACTTCAAAGAAGCGCTCGCATTTGAAGGCGAAACCGGAACTTACTGTCAGAACGCGACGGTCAGGATTAACTCGATTTTCCGCAAACTTGACCAAAACGCGGTTGAAGAAGCGTTTCAAATCGTATCGGAAAAACCGTCGGAAATGGCGGAAATTCTCAAAAATGAAAATGAAGTGTGGGCGCTGACAACTCTCGCTTTAAGATTTGAAGAAACAATCGCGCAGGCAATCTCGGCAACTGAACCGGCAATTTTAGCGAAATATACTTTTACTCTGGCGAAGGCTTTTAATCTTTTCTACCACAATCATAAAATTATTGTCGAAGAAAATGAATTGAAGCGAGCCGTTTTAATCGTTGTCGCTGAAATTACGCGGCGCAGTTTGACGGCTTCGCTCAACACTCTGGGAATTGAAGTTCCTGAAAGAATGTGAATTCAATTTTAGATTTTGGAATGAAAAATTATTCATTCAGTTGACTTTTTTAACATTTAGATTTGTTTTAGCGTAAACTTTACGTCACTGCGGTGATAATACTTTATCTCCGAAAATATTTTAGAAACTAAACTTTTTTATTTATGCTTATTGTAATGAAAGCGGACGCGTCTCAAGATGATATTAAGCGCGTTCTTGAAGTAATTGAACATCTTGGCTTTAAGCCGCATTCTTTGCCAGGCGAAAATCGCACTGCTATTGGAATTACAGGCAATAATGGCGCGGTTGACCCGACCCATTTTGAAAATCTTTCCGGTGTTGCCGAAGCGATTCGTGTGACAAAGCCTTATAAGTTGATTTCAAAGGATTTGCGTCCCGAAAAATCAATCGTCAAAGTCGGCAATTCAACCGTCGGCGGAAATGAATTGGCTGTTATTGCCGGTCCGTGCGCGATTGAAAATGCCGAACAGGTTTTCAGTGTTGCTCAAGCCGTCTCCGAAAGCGGCGCCAAATTTTTCCGCGGCGGAGCATTCAAACCGCGTACTTCGCCTTACGCTTTTCAGGGGATGGGCGAAGACGGATTGAAGATTTTGGCGGAGGTGCGCGAGCAGTTCGGTTTGAATATTGTGACCGAAGCGATGGACAATTATGGCATCGATTTAGTAGAAAAATACGGCGACTGCATTCAAATCGGCGCGCGCAATATGCAGAATTTTTCGCTTTTAAAGTATGTCGGGCAAACGCGAAAACCGATTCTGCTTAAACGCGGACTTTCCGCCACGCTTGATGAATTCCTGCTTGCCGCCGAATACATTATGGCGGAAGGAAATTATGACGTTATTTTATGTGAACGAGGAATCCGAACTTTTGCCGATCATGCCCGCAACACTCTGGATTTGTCAATCGTTCCGGCAGTTCAACGCATCTCGCATTTGCCGATAATCGTTGACCCATCGCACGGAACAGGTAGAAATTTTATGGTCAATCCGATGGCTCGCGCCGGTGTCGCCGTCGGCGCTGACGGTTTAATCATCGAAGTACACTCTAAACCGGAAGAAGCTTTGTGCGACGGGGCGCAGGCGCTGACTCCTAAACAATATCTCGAACTTTTTGAACAGGTAAAGGCAATTCATGAAGTAATCTCCACCGAAAAAATGACGCTCGACAACTCAATAAGTTTTTCTTAACAATGAACTTTGCATTATTATTAAAAGGCATCAAATTTTAGTAAAAAACTTATTTGTTTCCAAAATAAAAAAAGTTCGCGTCTGTTTGTAAAACAAACGCGAACTCTCTTTGTTTACTCCGTTCCCCCTTTTGCCTATTTTGCCAAATGAAGTCTTAAAAATCCGTAAAATTGAATGTAACAGCTGAACATCGCCGTAACAATCAACAAAGTCAAAGGCAAAAATCTAAATGTTTCCGGCAAAACCACGCCCAAAGTTTGATTAAATAAAGCGCCGAGAAGAATTGCAAACCCGGCAATCAAACTTCTGCCAAATACCCAATTTACAAAATTTGTTTTGGCATCCGCCGCAAGAAAATAAGGCAAAACAATAACCATCAGCAACGTAATTACCATCAAAAAATTGTCAAAACTGATTCTTGTCAGAGTTCTTCCGAATTCAACCGCTAAAAAGAACAAAACAAAGGTTGTTTCAACAGCAAAGCCTTTTTCACCTGTGACTTCGCTTCGCGCGATGCCTGTGTGCGACATTGTTTTCATAAATCCTGCCCGAAAATTAGATTCTATTTATTGTTCGGCTTACTAAACTGAGTGTAAGCCACGCGAAAAAGTTCTGACAAAGCTTTTGCCGTCTCAGGTGTCAGATTTTTATCAGCGCGAAGATGAGCCTCGACAATTTCAGGCGTCGCTTCGTGCGGATAATACACAATCGCGTCAACCACTTCGTTGCTGCTCTGATGTTTATTCATCACGCGGTCAATCGGCATATCAAGCCAGCCAGTCAGCCGTGCGATATTGTCGGCGTCCGGTTTGCCCGTTCCGTTCTCGATTCGTGAAAGCGTTGAAGCGGAAACTTGGGTTGCGTCCGCGACATCACGCAGACTCATTCCTAATTCTTCACGGCGGCGTTTAATGGCGCGTCCGAGTTCTCTTGTGTTGATCAGACCTTCATTTTTGTAAGCCATATATTTTGTTCTCCAAAAAACTTTTTTCATCTGCTGGGTTTCAAACAGCATTTGGTATAAATACCTCCAAACCGCTGATTACAAAATCGAAGATAACATAGAAAAATTTTAGATGCAACACTACGTTTCATACTTGCAACACACATTTTATTGTGATACACTGTTTCACAGATGAAACGTATATGTTTTATCCGATGTGCAAACTGTTTGAACACAATAAATTGCATTAATTTCAAGGAGATAAAATGACGGCAGTAACATTAGAAAAAAATCTTTCGGATAAAAAAGAAAAACGAGCGAAATCAATTGCGGCGATGGGATTAGTCAACCGCGAGAACGACAAATTTCGCGTTTCGACACCTTCTCTTCGCGGCAAACAAAATTCATATGATGTATGGCGCGATGAAAAAAGCAAAATCCGTTGCAATTGTTTGGAGTTTGAAGAAGCAGCTGTCATTGATTCGGGTTTCCGCTGCGAACATATTTTGGCGGTGAAATACGCTCTGGTCGCAAAAAATACCGAATCGGCGACAAAGCAGTCTGTAAAAGTTGAAACTGAAATTGAAGTTAAACCGGTACAGGCGACGATACATAACACAAACGCATCTGAGTCGCGCGTTTTCGAGAATGGAAAGGAAAATCTGGAGAATGAAAACGAATCCAGAATCCAGAATCCAAAATCCAAAATTGAAATGTCCGCGCGCGGCGAACAGAAGTCCGACAAAGTTCAGGAAAATGTTTCGGTCAAAGGACAAACCGATACGAAAAAAGTTTCTGAGCCGAGTCCTCTTGCGAACACACAAGGAGATACCCAAATGAAACACGAAAACTCAAAAGAAATGCCGTTAGCGATTGCCGAAAGCGCGTCTGAAACAGAAACGGTCAACAATGTTCTAAATTTTACAAGCACTCTGCGCGAATTGCGTAAAAATGTCGATCCCGATTTAGTCAAAACCCGCGAAGGCTGGCGCGACCGCAACGGCAACGTCCACCTGGTTGATTATGTCGAATGGCATACAGTGGCTGACATTCTGGACCAAAACGCACCGAACTGGATGCATGCTGTGAAAGATATTCGCCAAATCGGCGACATTTTTACGGTGACGGTCGCTATTACCATTGACGGTGTGACGCGCGAAGGAATCGGAACCGGCACTGCTGATTCGGAGATGGGAATCAAAAAAGCCGAACACGACGCCCTCAAACGCGCCGCTGTTAAATTCGGAATCGCCCGCGATCTTTATAAAAAAGAATCTGACACAATCGAACGTGAAGGTGCAGTTCCGCCGCCAAATAATGACGGTTTTCCGGCAAATCCGATTGCGAAAAGCCTCTCGGATTTGGTCACCGCCAAACAGCTCGGAATGATCAGAGCGATTTCACGTGAAGCCGGGTTTGATGCGGATGAAGAATGCCAAAATGTGATGCAGTGCAAAACGGACGAACTTTCCAAACGCGCGGCTTCCGGTTTTATACAGCATTTGCAGGATTCACAAAAGCAAATCGGCATTTCCCAACCAGCGCCGATGCGCCGAGCCGGGTAAATTTAATGGATAATTCTTAAAGATGAATGACAAAGCTGATTAAAATTTTTGTCATTCATCATTGAAAAGAGTTTTGAGTTGCAATTGACCGTCCGGCTTTCTCCAAAAAGCTTGTAAACCTCGCGTGCAGCTCAAACCTCACTTTTAACATTTTTCAAATTTTAGTGAGTAACTTTTATGAAAAAAGAGTTATTCACTTTTTTGTTTCATTCTCAAATTAAATTCTTTTCAAAGTTTAAAAAAACAAATTTCCAAATACGAAATTCTTTGTAATAATAGTTGAAAAGAATTTACTAAACCGTATGATCCAAAAAAGTTATTTTCGCCTTCACAAGTTAATCATTTTTTCGCTGGTGTTCGCGTGTTCGGTGACAGCTCAAACTTCACTAAACAAATTTAATCGAGTCAGAAATATCGATATTCAGAATTATGTCATTCGGACAAACTTCGGGCGCGAAAAAAAAACTGTCTTTGGCGATACGATTGTTTCGCTCAAGCCTCTGAAGGATAATCTTAAATCCTTTGAACTTGATGCTGTAAATTTGGACTTTGAATCAGTCAAACTCGAAAATTCCGGGGCGGATTTAATTTACAAAACCGCCGACAACAAGATTTTTGTTACTCTTGATAAATTGTATTCCAGCACTGATGTAATTGCCGTTAGATTTAAATATTCCGCACAGCCCAAAAAAGGCGTTTATTTTGTTGATGAACAGAGAGAAGACGGAAAAATCGTTCGCGCTTCACAAATATGGACGCAGGGCGAGCCGGAGGAGGCGCGGCACTGGTTCCCTTCCTACGACTTTCCTGATGATAAAGCGACCAGCGAACAATTTATCACGGTTGAAAAAGGCGAAACGGCAATCGCCAACGGAGAATTGATCGAAACTATCGCAAATCCTAATCAAACAAAGACTTTTCATTACCGGATGCCTGCGCCGCATTCAACTTATTTGACATCTTTTGTCATTGGGACTTACGCAAAAATACCTGATACATACAAAAATATTCCGCTCGGTTATTACGTCTATACTGACAAAACATCAATCGTTCCAAAGGCTTTTGGCAGAACAAAAGATATGATGCGCGTTTTTGAAGAACTGACCAAAGTTGATTTTCCGTTTAATAAATATGACCAGACAATTGTCGCTAATTTTACTTTTGGCGGAATGGAAAATGTTACCGCGACGACAATGGCGGACACCGAAATTTTTCTTGCGGATTTTGAATTTGGCAGAAGAGCGGTCGAAGATTTGGTCGCGCACGAACTGGCGCATTCCTGGTTTGGAAATCTTTTGACCTGCAAAAATTGGGCGGAACTCTGGCTTAATGAAGGGTTCGCAACCTATATGGAAGCTGCATACCGCGAAAAAATTTATGGGCGTAAAAGTTATATTTCCAAAATTCGTTCCAATGCCGAGCAGTTTATGATTGATGACCTGATTAATAAAAAGAGACACGGGCTTTTCAACGCTTCGGCTGGAAATGTTGACATGCTTTTTGATAATCCTTCGACAACATATCAGAAAGGCGGCGCGGTGATTCATACTTTGCGCGAAACCGTCGGGACAGACAATTTCTGGAAAGCCATTAATATTTATCTGACTCGACATAGATTTCAAAATGTTGAAACCGGCGATTTGAAAAGGGTTATGGAAGAAGTTTCCGGAATGAATTTAGATTGGTTTTTCGCGCAGTGGGTTTATGGCACAGGACATCCCAAATTAAATATTAAACAAATTTATAATCCGCAGACAAAAATTTTGGAATTGACCGTTTCGCAAGTTCAAAGCTCAGGTAATTCGACTCCAGCGGCATTCGTTCTGCCAATGGAGATAGAAATAATCACCGCTCTGGAGACGAAAACGGAAAAAATCGAGATAAAAAAGAGGATTGAAAGATTTTCAATAAAGCTCGACGGAAAACCTTCTAAAATTGTTTTTGACAAAGATGAAAAAATTCCGATCAAGCGAGTTAAGTACGAAGCTTTGACGGCAACTAAATAGAAAACCAAGCAAAAAAAGTTCCGCATAGAAATGCGGAACTTTTCTCTTTGAGAAGACGGATGTCTCGTTTGATTTGTTGAAAAAAATCAAATGGCACGAAGTACACACAAAATCGCGCTTATTACGGCAAAAATTTCCAGTGTCTTCTTCCCACACCTACGAGGTTAGCTGACGGGCTAGGAATGAAGAAGTTCCCCGCGTTTCTTTAGCTAAACGCTTCGCCCCGGTTTTATAAGGAGTAAGTTTATAAAACGTTTGGTTCCCCCGTGTTATCTTACTAAAATAACTTCGGCGATCAAGTTTTCAACAAAAATTAATATAGCATCAATAAATTGTTTTCGCAAGATTTCCCGAAAAAAAATTAAAATGGTTTAAATAATTGATACAGCATAAGATAGACAACTACGCCAGTTACTGAAACATATAACCAAATCGGATATGCGTATTTTACAATTTTTTTATGAGCCGCAAATTGTTTTGTCACGGCGTAAAACATTGCACGCAAGACAAGCGGGAGGACAACCAGAGATAATCCGATGTGGGTTACCAAGGTGAATAGGTAGAAATATCGAGCGATTCCTTCACCTGTGAAACGGTTAGCCGGATTAGTCAGATGATATAAAACGTAGCAAACCAGAAATAGCCCGCCTAAGACAAAAGACAAAGTCATCATCAGTCGATGAAGCTCAATTTTTTTCAAACGAATAAAAATTAAACCGAAAATCAAACTCAGAGTTGTCAGAGTGTTAATCAGTCCGATGACGTGAGAAAGGCTTTTTGTCCATCCGCCCAATTCGAGTTTGTTGGGCAGCGCCAAAAGACCAGTCACCGCAATCGGAACAGCGATAGTAATAATGTTGATAAGAAGTTTTGATCTTTTCCCCTGATCGAATGCCGCAACTGATTCCATAAATTATTTCCAAAAGCCCAGAAGCAAAAGCAGAAATATCCAGAGACCGTCCATAAAATGCCAATACCAACCGACGACACCGGAAATTTCCTTCCGTTTCTCAAGTTCATCAAACAAAGACGTTGGCTGCCATGTGCGCAGAATTAGATAACCGAGCGCGGCTATTCCGCCGATTACGTGCAGCGCGTGAACCGCCGTCAGAATGTAAAAGAAACCGGCGTATGGATTGCTTTGAACATAAACTCCGCGCCGGACAAGTTCAAGCCAGGCGAGAATTTGCGATGAAATAAACATTCCGCCGAAAACAGCCGTTACCAAAAGCCATCTCTTTGCCTTTTCCTGAATACCGACGTTAAGCGCCTTCTGAGAAATCTTGTAGCTGACGCTGCTCGCTAAAATTAGAAAGGTGCTGATCCAAACTTGAAAGGGCAGAGCGAACGGTGTCCATTCCATCACTCCATTTGAAGAAATTAAAATATAAGCGCCGACTAAGCCGCCAAAAGTCATTGCGATGACCAGCAACAGAAACCACATTGCGATGCGGTATTTACTCGATGAATATTCTCCAGCCTCGCCGAAAAAATCGTCTCCGCCGTCGTTATTTCCATCATTGCCGCCCGCGCTTCCGCCGCGATTTCCCTTCCCACCATTTGCGCCTATGCCGCCGCCGAATTTTGTTTGGCGAACGTTTTCTTTCTCTTTTTCGACAGATGTTTTTAGTGTTCCAACTTCCATAAAACCCTTTCGTATGTTGGATAAAGTTAATGATTAATAACCATTAGAATGAAAAGAATGGGCAGGTAGATTACAGAAACCATTAACAGTCGGCGTGATTTTTCAATTGATTTTTCCCGCGCCGCGGTGACGCTCGCCCATAAAAACCAGATGCCCAAAACAATCGCGCCAATTAAATAAATCGGACCGGCTAAACCGATAAAAAATGGAGCGAGACTGACCGGGAGTAGCATAATAGTAAAAATCACAATTTGTCTGGCGGTCAATTTCCCGTCTTTTTCGATTACCGGCAGCATTAGAATTCCGGCTTTGGCGTATTGCTCTCGATACATACAGGCAATGGCTAAAAAATGCGGAAACTGCCAGAGAAAAAGTATCGAAAACAAAACCCACGCGCCCAGAGTGATTTCGTTGGCGGAGGAAGTCCAGCCCATCAGCGGCGGAATCGCGCCGGGAATCGCGCCGATCGCCGTCGAAGCCGAAGTCCGAGTTTTCAGAGGCGTATAAAGCAAAACGTAACCGATAATTACTATTAGACCAAGAATAGCACTTAAATTATTGACCAGAAATGTCAGATAAATTTCCGCCACAACGCACAGTAAAACACCGAAAATTGTGGCTTCCGATAACGTCAGAGTCTGCGTGGGCAGTGGACGCGCCGCAGTTCGCTCCATCAGCGCGTCGGTCTCTGTTTCCCAGCATTGATTGAGTGTCGCAACACCAAAAGCGAGCAACGCGATACCGATCATCGAATTGACAAAAAGCGCGAAATCAAAAGCTTCCTTTACGCCGAGATAAAACCCGGCAGCCGAAGTTAAAACCAGCATCAGGGCAATGCGCGGCTTTGTTAATTCAACATACGCGGCTATTTTCCCGCGGGCGGTGATTATTTTCGGCTCAGAAATTTCCGCTGTTATAATTTCCATTAAAATTGGTGTAAAGTTAAACTTTTCACAAGTTTAACTTTCCTTTGGCAATTTACCAAATCTTGAAACACTTAGCTGTACTTCTTTTTTTTAACAGATAATCTAATTTTTTTCGAGATGACAAAAAAAATCGCCTAAGTTATGATTTTTATAATATAGACTGTGCGATATTGATTGTAAAAAAATTTAGTTAACCAGTAATGTAAATGGAATTAAGAAATAGTTAATATCTTTTATTCTTAGAAATTAACAAAACTTTTATATATTGGCATATGTCCAGCAATTATTAATGTTTGTTGCCGAAGAGATTCTAAAAAATAAGACCGACGAGATTTCCGCTTCCAACAGCGCGCCTTTTTTGAATCGAACTTTAGATTTTTTGAGTTCAGTCAAATTCGGCGTGGTTCTGTTAATTATACTCGTTCTTTTTTCGTTGATCGGAATGTTGATTATTCAGCAGAACGTCAATGGATTTGACGCTTATTATGCTTCGCTTACGCCGGCGGAAAAACTCGTTTACGGCTCGCTTGGGCTTTTTGATATTTATTACAGCTGGTATTTTAAGTTTCTTCTGATTGTGCTTTCACTCAACATTGTTTTGGCTTCAATTGACCGTTTTCCTTCCGCCTGGAGTTTTATTTCGCGCCCAAAACTCGACGCTTCCCGTAAATGGCTGCTCGGACAAAAACAAAATGCAGTTATTGAAATGCGCGGCGGCGACGGGCGATCGATTATCGAAAACATTGAGCAAGTTTTCAAAAATCAGAAATTTAAAACGCGAGTTACTGAAAAAAAAGGAAAAATTTTTATCTTTGCAGAAAGCGGAAAATGGAACCGTTTAGGCGCGTATATTGTCCACGTCGCACTTCTAACACTTTTTATTGGTCATTTCTGTTCGCTGCAGTTTGGATTTGACGCCGATGTTCGAATGATGCCCGGACAGGTGACGAACGAAATTCAATTAATCGAATTTAATTTAGATGAGCAGGAGCGTTACGCGGTCGGCTTGCCTTTTACGATTACCTGCACCGATATTCAGCAAAAATTAATTGATCCGAAAGGTTCGATTGAAATCATTAACACACTTGATTGGCGGACACAGATCCGAATTGACGACCCCGAATACGGCGCGACGGTCGCCGATGTAAGTCTTAACAAACCGTTTGAATATCGCGGTTATCGATTTTTTCAGGCAAGCGCTATCACGCTCGGAAGCGCGCGAAGTATGGTTTTAGAGCTGACTCCGCAAAATGGCGGCGAACCGCTCGCGATAAATTTAGCCCGCAACGGTTCGACCAATTTACCGGACGGAACTATAGTTGACTACGAAGCTTTTTTCCCTGATTTCACATTTAATAGCGAAGGAAAACCTGACACCCGCTCGAAGGATTACAATAACCCGGCGGTCGTTCTAAACGTTACTGCTCCCGCCGGTGAAAAAAGCAGAGTTTATGCATTTGCCGGAAATGTCTCTGACAAAATACCGGTCGGCGCTCCGAAAGCCGGTTACAAATGGCGTATCAAAGAGTTTGAAAAATCACCGCTGGCGCACGTCTTATCAATCAAATATGACCCTTTAAATGCAGCGTTTATAGCCTGGTACATCGGTGGATTCGGATTAATCGGGGCGTTGTGTTTTGTATTTTTCGTTTCTCACAGACGCGTTTGGGCATTGATCGATCAGAAGGAAGAAAACAATTTTGAAATCGTTTTGGGCGGCAATACTAATCGAAACGAGCAGGGCTTTGAAGATAAATTTAAAAAATTGATACAAAATTTAACCGCGGATAAACAAGGATAAGTTCAAATGTTTATACAGTTTATTTTGTCTCTTTCAAATAATTATATTTTATAAAATTATGTCACAAGTTTTAACTGCAAATGAAATTACAGGGACAGAAAGAAAGGCTTTCGCCATTCAGCATCTGCCGTCAATTTTAGCAATCGGAGGCTCATTTCTGATGCTTTTTGCTAGGCTTCAAACGGGCGCCAATTTTATTTCCGACGGCGCGCTGATGATGCTCGCGCTTGCCTGTTATATTTTCGCGGCGCTTTTCCAATTGACAAATCTCTATGCGCCTTCGGAAATGGCGCAGAAAATCGGTTTGTGGAGCGCGACGCTCGGCGTTTTCTTTAATCTCTCGAGTTGGCTCGTGCGGTGGGTTTCGGCTTATGATCACGAAATCGCCATTCTCCGGCAGAGCGGCAATTTGGAAACGCCCTGGATGTTTCGTTATATTCCGTTCGCAAATTTGTATGACTTGAGTTTGGCATTTGCCTTCGGCGCGGGGATTACTACTTTGATTTTAGCTAACCGCCGCAATTTTCAGTTTTTGAGCGCGTTTACGCTTCCGCTTGCCGCTTTAATTTTAACTTTAGCCAGATTCATCGGCGGCGAATTTATTGAATTGCCGCCGGTGCTTGATTCATACTGGCGACCAATTCACGTCGGCGTGGCTTCGCTCAGTTACGGCGTGGCGCTCGTCTGTTTTGCGGTAGCGGTTATTTATCTTCTCAAGGATAAAGTCCGCGTGGAAGCGATGGCGATTTGGGCGAGCGTTTTCGCCTTCAGCGTAATTGGAAGCATCAGCAAATTTTCGGTTTTTACCGAATTTGTTTACCGCGCGGGACTTTTTGTTCCGAATCCAGCGGGTTCAAAACCATTTTCCGCTCCGTTTAGACTCGACATTCCATACGTTGGAACGACTCTGTTGATTGCGGGAATTTTACTAATCGGTGTCATTGTTTCATTTCTGCTTTATCTTTATCAAAGTAATCAGACGGCGAAAAAAGCCGGACACTTACTTCTTAAGCTTTCTTTTGTCGCTCAAATCATCGCGGTCATCTTTTTGGTTAGCGGCATTAAATCGGCAACCGATGTTAGCTCCAGAATCCAAACACAGCTCGCGCAGAATCCGGGACAATACGTGACGGTCGGCAAAGCTATCGCCGAAAAACAAGGTCTTTCAGCTCAGGAGTTCGCGGCGCTGACCCCGACGCAGTTTGATCAAACAGCCAGACAATATTTGCAGGCGACCGGCAGCAAAATGTTTATGAGTCTCAATACGAATCCGGTTGAACTCTCCGGTTTGCTGACAGCTTTAGCCGGAACGTTTTTTGTTATACTTTTCGCGTTTAGAACCGAAAAACTCCGCGAGCGACTTCCCTCTCTCGACGCGCTTGACGGATTAATGTACAAAACCGCGTCGCTCGCGTTTGCCGGTTTAGCGATGCTCCTTATTACCGGCGCGATCTGGGCAAATGAATCGTGGGGACGACCATGGGGATTTGACTCGAAGGAAACCGGCGCACTTATTGCCTGGCTGACCTACGCAGGATTTCTGCATACCCGGATTTCTCGCGGATGGACAGGCAGAAGTTCCGCATACTTCGCCATCGTTGCCTTTTTGTTTGTCATTTTCACATATCTCGGCGTAAGCTATCTGCTTCCAGGATTGCATAGTTACGCGTAAGCGAATTAAGGATTACGCATTAATAAATTTTACGAGAGTATTTGCGGAATTCAGGTGATTATTTATCAGCTAAATTGTCTGGCAACTGATTTTTTACCGAGATTTGAAACCTAAAATGCAGAAAAATATTTTATACGGAGTTTGCGGTTTAATAATTGGTTTGTTGGTTGGATTTTTTTTCGCCAACAGTGTCAACAAAAGCGCGACTGCGCAAATTGATTCGTCACCAAATTCTCCAAACGTGCCTTCTACTCTCCAGCAAATTCCAAATATAACTGTTAAGGAGCAACCCGTTCAGCCAAAGGGCGGGATGTTGCCGCAAATCGCGGAAACGCTTGAACTGGCGGAGAAAGAGCCGAATAATTTTGAAGTTCAAAATAAAGCCGGAGATATGTATGCCAAGATCGAGAGATTTGATAAGGCGCTTGAATATTGGGAAAAGGCAAACAAGATTAACGCCGACGATTATCAGATTATTGTTAAAATTGGAAATACTTATTTTGACATAAAGGAATTCGAAAAAGCGGAAAAATGGTATTTGCAGGCGCTTGAGAAAAAATCAGATGATGTCAACGTCCGTACCGATCTGGGAATAACTTTTGTTGAACGGGCAAATCCGGATTTGGATCGCGCCATCAAAGAATTTCAAAATTCGCTCAAATCAGACCCGAAACACGAACCGACACTTTATAATCTGGCAGTCGCTTTTTATAAAAAGAATAATACCGAAGAAGTTCAAAAGATTTTAACGCAAATCGAATCAATTAATCCCCAGAGCACGTTGGCGGCTAGGTTGCGCGAAGTGATTATGCGCTGATAAAAATATTTTCCCCGTACACATACTTATTCAATCGTCATTTTGGTAACGGTAAGAATCGAATAATGCGTATTACCTCCGCCTTTTGAATTGATTGTTAAAATACCTTTATCAACACCAACTTTAATTACTTCGCTCATCGGATATTCAATTTTACTTCCATCCTTGAATAAAACTATCAACCGAATATTTTCGAACGGATTCGGTTCGACGAGCTTTTCCTTTTTATTCTTTTTAATTTTTGTTTTTGTAACCGGTGTTGCGATTGAAGCGGGATTTTCTTCTGTTTTTGAATTGGATGAATTATCTACTTCAGATTGGTCAGCTTTTTCCAGTCTATTTTCCACCGGCGGTTTTTCAATTAAAGCTGTTTCCCGTACGGTTGTTTCTTCCGCGATAATAACTTTTGGAGCAATATTTGTCTGAGTTTCAATCGCTGCAGTTTCTTTTTTCGGCTTTGATTCTTTTGTGTCTTCCTTACTTTCCGATACCGCTTCTACCGCTTCGATTTTGACTTTTTCTCCTTCTCTTTTAGAAACAGATTCTTTGACTGTCGGTTTTATTTCGAGAATTGTCCCGACCGAGTTGACGCGAATATTGGTTTGATTTTCGGTTCTAACTTCCGGCGGAGCGTCGTTTTCCGCTGTCGCTTCGAGAGGCTGAAAGCTGCCGGCGAATTTTATTCTGAATGTTGCCGCATCGTCATTCGGCGAGCGACCTTCGACGCGCAAAACGAGTTTTTCAGGTTTTCGCAAATAAATAACGCGTCCCGTTTCAGATTCCGCGCCGCCGGCATAGACGGTTATTTTTGTCAGCGGGCGCAAATTATCAATCGTAAAAATATCAATGCTTCCATTCAGATTTGCCGTCAGAACATTTATAAAAACATCGCCCTGCGCGCCGCTAAAAGCGTAAAAATAAGTTGTCAGACGGGCATCGCCAACATCCCGCGCCGGAATATTTCCGCTAATTTCATTGGTGGTTACTGAAGTTGGAAAATTTTGATTGATTGACTGAGAAAAAACATCTCCGTTATTGAACACGAGATATAAGAAGAAAAATGTCAGCGGAAAATATTTATTTTTGAATTTTGATTGAATCATTTTAATTTAAATCTTTTCGCCAATGCACAAGTCTGGAAGTTTCGGTGTAGCCAAGTTTTTGATGTGCGCCGGAACTGGAATCGTTGTCTATTTCCGAATCCGAAGCCATTTCTTCGCAACCCCTACTTCGCGCCCATTTTTCCGCCTGTTCAACAAGTTTTTGCCCAATTCCGTTGCGTCTGTATTCTGGTTCGACAAACCAGCCTTCCAGATAACCAACGTGGTCTGTATGGCAATCTTCAACAAACGGGCGAATACTTGCTTCTAAAAATCCGATAATACTTTCGTCCTCGGTTTCCGCGACCAGAACAAGCTGCAAATCCGTGTGTTCGTAGATGTCAACCATTTCGACTTTGTGTTCCTCGTCAGTTGATTCGTCCCACAAAAGCTTGCGCAGACGGAACCATTCGGAAAGATCTTTTTTCTGCAAACGGCGGATTCTAAAATTTTTTACAGTCATTAAAAAGCGATTTTAGCAGTCTTGGAAGCAGACGACAACGACAAATATCCGCAAAGAAAAAAGCCGGGCGATAAACCGGCTTTTAGTTTGTTTTCAATTCAGAAAAAAATAATTGATATAAAATTATTCACTGCTTCCCGCGCTTGCCGCTTTCGCCTTGTCCTGCAAGATTTCAAGCGCCTTTTTCATTTGTATGTCTTCTGAATTTTGTTTCGGCTGCTCTTTTATTTTCGGAGTCGGCGAAGGCTGCGGCGTAGCTTGCGGTTTAGGTTCCTGATTTTGTTCTTCCTGCTTCTCAACCAAGTCTTCAACTTCAATCGGATCAGGCGTTTCCGGGCGTTTCACTTCGATTGAAGGTTTGACGCCCGAATCGGCGCGTTCTTCCGATAAAAATGGTTTCCCCATTGCCGAAGCCCATTTTGCGGTGGTCAGAAGAAGCCCGTCGCCGCTTCGAAGCGCGAATAACTGCTGCTGCGTTCCCGCACCAAAACTGCGCTCGCCGACAATTTCGCCTCTTTGTTTTTCGAGTATTGCCGAAGCCACGACTTCCGCCGCGCCCGCCGTTCCCAAATCAATTAACACCACAAGTTTACCGTCGAAAACAAACTTTTTCGGGTCAGCGGCAAATGATTTTGAAACTTTGTTATCGCGTCCGAGGATTTGAGCCAAATTACCTTCTTTAATAAAAAGATTGGCAACTTCGACCGCTTCGTTAATATCTCCCGCCGCCACACCGCGTAAATCGAGAATTATTTTCTGCACGCCCTGTTTCATCAAATCCTGAACACGGCTGCGAATATCTCCGGCTTCGCCCGCTTCTAAACTATAAACCTTTAGTACGCCGATTTTTCCTTCTTCGATCTTTATTTCAACCGCCGGAATTTTATAAGTTCCACGTGTCACAATGAGAGTTTGAGGCTTCTCGCCGGTTCGCAAAACGCGTAGATTTACTTTTGAACCTGCATCACCGAGCAAAAGCTGCCGCGCGTCGTAAAGCGAAAGGTCGCGTGTCGCTTTGGTTTCAATATATTCAATCACATCGCCGGATTTAAGCCCGGCTCGGTCGGCAGGCGAATCCTTAATCACAGCAATCACATACAAATATGAAGAAACCTGCGAAAATTCCGCGCCGATGCCCGCCAAGGTATTCTGTTTTTTCGCCTGAAAATCCTTAACCTGCTCGGCAGACAAATATGAAGAATACGGGTCAAGCCCATAAGCTAATCCGCGCAGAGCGCCGGCGCGAACTTTTTCAAGATTCGGTTCGTCAACATAATCGTTTTGAATGTGCTGCAAAACGCTCTCAAAAATGCGGATTTGCGCGCCCGCGTCATTGATCGGCTGCTGCGCGAAAGCGGGCGACCAATTTTTCAGCACTCCGCCAAAAATAGCGTAAAGAGAAATTGTAAAAGATATTAAAACAAGAAAAACTTTTCCGCGGTATGACATTTATTACCTCTTTTAGTGGATAACTGATGATTGATAGTTAATAATGACATTAATTTTCGATGATTATTATCAACTATCAGTTATCAATTATCAATTATATACGTGCAAGAACAGGAAACAATTAACAATTCTGAATTCACAAATGTTTTTCGCGCCCCGCAAACCGGAAGATTGCTGGCACTTGATTTAGGCACGAAACGCATCGGCGTCGCCGTCAGCGATGAACTTCAATTCACGGTTCGCCCCGTCTGCGTTATTGAACGCAAAGCATGGAAAAAAATTCTCAAACAAATCATCGCTTTAATCGAGGAATTTGATGCGGTCGGACTCGTTTTAGGTTTGCCGTATAACTTTGACGGCAGCGAAAGCGAAATGTCAGCCGAAGCCAGACGCCTTGCCCGAAACTTTTCTTTGTCGCTAACCATTCCCGTCTTTCCGCAAGACGAACGCGTGTCTTCCTACGCAGCAAAAGGATTTTTATGGAAAAGCGGTGTGAGCGAAAAAGAAGCTCGAAAGCGAGTCGACAGCGAAGCCGCCGCGATAATTTTGAGTGATTTTATAACACTTAGAAATCAATTGTTAGAGAAAGAAAAGTTTAATTCAGATTGACACCGAAGCCGCATTAAAAAAATGATTTTTCTTGCTAGCATCCGCATTGTCGATTTAATAAACAAAGATAACTCGTTACTTTTCCACTTTTTTATTTGATTTTTAGAAATAAAATTTTTTCATACATTACAATTTCGGCGTCAATAAAATAATTTCTTTCGTCGCCTTTTCAATCACATTTTTTGTAAATGGGAAAATTGGCGTGTTGCCTGTTTTCCAGCTTTCCAGTTGGTCGCTCCAGTGCTGAGATTTCGGGTCGCCGCTTTCGCCGGTGGTGATGCCGTGCCGCGTTGCGTCCCAATCTCCGGGCGTGGCGATTAAACGCATCGAAACCGCGCCGCCGACATTCGGTGAAGCGGCAGAACCGGTTGCTCCATTGAGCGGAAACGTCGGAACGGTAAATTGCGCTCCGATTAAAGGCGCGATTGCCAGCGGATGGGAAAAGCGTATTTTATTTGCCTCGCCCCAAGTCCACTTTGTCTGGTCGGCGCCAAATTTTTTATTGAGATTGGCAAGCGCTTCGGTTTCAGAAGAGCGAAGCAGAGCCGTGTAGTCCGCAAATTCTTTTGGCAGCCATTTTTTTGGTTTATCGGTTAAAAGCCTTTCAAAGAAATTGCCTTCGTTTGCCCAGCTTAATGTTTTTGCTTGTTCCACGCCAAAATTCGCCGCTAAAATTTTGGTGCGAAACGCGTTGCGTATTTCATTAACGACGAGCGCCGCTTTTGAATCGCTGTTCATTCGTCCGTCCCAATTGCCGATTAACTTCAGAGTTTCCTCGGAAGAGGCTCTTCGCGCGACGATTTCTTTTGCGAACCGTGAATTCAAAACGCTGAATGTATCGAATTGAAAATCGCGCATATCGTTGATTGTTAATTTAGAATTTGCCGCAAGCAGTTCTTTCAAACGCGCTGCTCGAAACGGTACAAAAACGCGCGCAATCAAATTGTGATGCTTATAGGAGT
>MWVV01000042.1_pt1 | contig 45159 bp, 45 predicted proteins | sample 1047281 | NCBI WGS metagenome assembly MWVV01 (sample SAMN06349986, study PRJNA376086) | soil metagenome | isolation source: PT-2 sample Antarctic (ecotone) soil | place: Antarctica | collected 2015-01-13 | reverse complement strand
GGCTGGCGTCAGGCGGACTTCGCGTCTGCCTCTGACACGTTCTAGCAGGCGACGTTTAAATTTATCTTCGAGTGTTCGCACTTGTTGGCTGACGGCAGATTGCGTGACAAAATTGCGCTCGGCGGCAAGCGAAAAACTTTGCATCTCAACCAAGTCGCAAAAAACTTTTAATGTTTCGATGTGCATTTATTTTAGTGGTAAACAGTAAATGCTAAGTGGTAGGTAAAGAAACAAAATAGCTCATTTATCACTTATCGTTTTACGCTTACTTTTTAAGAATAAGTTTTTCTACACAATTTGTACAAAAGAATTCATTTTATCTTATTTTTAACAGAGAGTAATATACAAATTGTAAAAGTAGAAAAATTAAAAGTGGTCAAAAAAAGCAGCAAAATATTTGCGTTTCGGGCTATTCGCCAAATATAATGTTGATTTTTCCGCACTTCAAACAACTGTCAGTTAAAGAGGCTTAATAAAGAATGGCAATAAAAATCAGCAGAACCTTTTTGATGCGAAAACTGCACCAGATCACCGGAATTGTGCCGCTCGGAACTTTTTTTTTCGTGCATTTGTTCACCAATTCAAAATCAATGAGCGGCGAGCAGGAATTCAATAATGCCGTCGGTGATATTCACCACATTCCTTATTTATTGTTTGTCGAAATCGGCGGTATTTTTCTGCCGCTTCTTTTTCATTCGATTTACGGCGTTTTCATTTCCGCAGAAGCGCGAAATAATGTTTTTAACTACGGGTACGGGCGCAACTGGTTTTATGTTTTTCAACGCGTGACAGGAATTTTTCTTTTCTTTTTTCTTCTTTTCCATCTTGCAAATCTACGTTTTGGTTTGATTCCCGGTTTGGAATCATACGGAAACCCGGTCGCGGGCAATGCCGACAGAGCTTTTGCTATTGTTGCATCGGAGTTCAAAAACATTTGGATTTTAATTTTTTATATTTTAGGCGTCATCGCAACCGCCTGGCACCTGGCTTACGGCTTCTTTTTATTCGCGGTTGACTGGGGAATCGTCATCGGCGAAAAAGCGCAGAGATATACGCTTTACGGCAGCGTTGGTTTATCCATTTTATTGTCAGTGGTTGGAATCAATGCGGCGGTAGCGTTTATTGAGCCATGCGGTTTATTTCCGCGAGCATTTTGCGAACAAGTTGAAAAAAATGAAATCGTCAAACCGCAAAAGTTTTAGAATTCAAAAGTCTTACGTTGACGTTTTAATAATAAATATAAAGTCCAAATCAAAAAATTATGGCAACAAGTAACAAATTAAAAATAGCGGTCGTCGGCGGCGGGCTGGCTGGGCTGGCGGCAACGTTGAAGATTGCCGAAGCCGGATACGACGTAGATTTGCTTTCGGTCGTTCCGGTCAAGCGTTCGCATTCGGTTTGCGCGCAGGGTGGAATCAACGGCGCGGTTAATACAAAGGGCGAAGGCGATTCGCCGTTTAAGCATTTTGACGATACGGTTTACGGCGGAGATTTTCTCGCGAATCAGCCGCCTGTCCAAAAAATGTGCGAAATGGCTCCGGATATTATTTATCTATTTGACAGAATGGGCGTTCCGTTTTCGCGGACAAAAGAAGGATTACTTGATTTTCGAAGGTTCGGCGGAACGCTTCATCACCGCACGGCGTTTGCGGGCGCGTCAACCGGACAACAACTTCTCTACGCGCTTGACGAACAAGTCAGGCGTTTTGAATCCGAAGGAAAAGTTAATAAATATGAAGGTTGGGAAATGTTGTCCTTAGTTTTGGATAATTATCAGGTCTGTCGCGGATTGATTGCGATGAATCTGCAAACGCTAGAGCTTAAAGCGTTTAATGCCGACGCTGTAATTATGGCGACGGGCGGACCCGGTCTAATTTTCGGAAAGTCGACAAACTCGATGGTCTGCACGGGAAGCGCGGTTTCGGCTTGTTATCAACAGGGCGCGAAATACGCGAACGGCGAATTTATCCAGGTACATCCGACTTCAATTCCGGGTGAAGACAAACTTCGTCTGATGTCGGAATCGGCACGCGGCGAAGGCGGGCGCGTCTGGGTTCCGCGCAATGCAAAGGACACACGCAATGCAAAGGACATTCCCGAAGGCGAACGTAGTTATTTTCTTGAAGAAAAATATCCGGCTTACGGAAATCTTGTGCCGCGCGACATTGCCACGCGCGAAATTTTTCAGGTTTGTATCGAAGGTCACGGCGTAAACGGCGAAAATCAAGTTTATCTTGATTTAACGCATATTCCGGCAGAAACTCTTGATCGAAAACTCGGTGCGATTCTCGAAATTTACGAAATGTTTGTCGGCGATGACCCGCGCCACGTGCCGATGCGAATTTTCCCGGGCGTTCACTATTCGATGGGTGGTTTGTGGGTTGATTTTGAACAGAAAACAAATATCCCGGGACTTTTCGCGGCAGGCGAATGTGATTATTCGATTCACGGCGCCAATCGTCTCGGCGCAAACTCTTTGGTCTCGTGCGTTTACGGCGGTTTTGTTGCCGCGCCCTCGGCAGTTGATTACGCCAAAAACGTTGAACGCGGAAATTCAGAATCAAACGGCATTCACGAGTCTGAACTGAAAAAACAACAAGCGATAAATCTTGGTTTAATTAACCAAAGCGGTGGCGAGAATCAATATAAACTTCACGATGAAATGGGCAAATGGATGACCGACAATGTAACGGTTGTCCGCTACAACGACCGCTTAAAAGCAACGGATGAAAAACTTATCGAACTGCAAGACCGCTTCGAGCGCATTTCTATCAACGATTCCAATTTGTGGGCGACGCAAGCGGTTCCGCACGCCAGGCAATTAAAAAATATGCTGGAACTCGCCCGCGTCATCACGCTCGGTGCGCTTGCCCGCGACGAATCACGGGGCGCTCACTATAAACCGGATTTCCCGGACCGGAACGACGAAGAGTTTTTGAAAACAACAATTGCCGAATGGTCGAGCGAGTCGCCGATTTTAAGCTATGAAGCGGTTGATTTTGGTTTGATCGAACCACGTAAACGCGACTACTCAAAAGGGACTAAAAAAGAAGAAGGAAGGCAATCGACGGAAACTTTGAAATTAGCCTCGCAAGCTGCCGCATCGGGATTGCCCGTCAAAGACGGGGCGGAGCAAATCACTGAAGCCGGCTACGACCAAAAGCCAGAAAACTTGAGCGGAGCAAAAATTTGGAGTCAGAAAAAAGGCGAATTGATTGATCCGGAAACCGAAGCGGAAACACGCGCCGAGCAGGGAAAAGACATTGATGCCGCCGGCGGTAAACAGACGGACGAACGATAAAAATGCCGATTAGAGCCAAGACAAGCAAATATACACCACACCAATATTTGGCGCTCGAAGAAAAAGCCGAATATCGAAGTGAGTATTGGAACGGAGAAATTGTGGCGATGTCCGGCGCGACGATTGACCATCAGCAGATTGTCTCTAACTTGACGGAATTTCTTGGTGCAAAGATTCGCGGTAGATGCCGTATTTTTCCATCTGAGATGAAGGTTTGGGTAAAAAAGCGCGATAAGTTTTTTTACCCGGATCTAACAATTATTTGCGATCAACCTGACTTTTATAATAAACGGCGCGACACAATTACCAATCCAAGACTATTGATTGAAGTTTTGTCGAAAAGTACAGCCGGCTTTGATCGCGCCGAAAAGTTTTTGTCCTATCAAACTCTAGAATCTTTGGAGGAATATGTTTTGATTTCACAGGATAAAGTTTTAATCGAACAATATATTAAGCGGAAAGATGGAAATTGGATTTACAAAGCTGTAATCGGTTTGGAAAGCGCGGTTACGTTTCCATCAATTAATGCAGCGTTGCCTTTAGGCGAAATTTACGATTTAGTGGAATTTGAACAGGAAGAAATTTTATGAGCGAAACAAACGGACACAATGAGAAAAAGCGTTTAACGAATCCACCGAAAGCGATTGAGTTTCGCATTTCAAGACGCGAAAAAATCGGCGCCGCGCAATACACGGAAGCGTTTGAAATTCCTTACCGACGTAGCTTGAACGTGATTTCCGCACTGATGGAAATTCGCAAAAACCCGGTCACCAAAGACGGAAAACAAACAACGCCGCCGGTCTGGGACATGAACTGTCTCGAACAAGTTTGCGGCATCTGCACAATGGTGATCAATGGGCGCGTTCGTCAATCGTGTTCGGCGCTCGTTGATGATTTACTGCTGGCAAGCGGCGGAAATCAAATAACTCTTGAACCGATGTCGAAGTTTCCGAACGTGCGTGATTTACAGGTTGACCGGACAAAAATGTTTGAACATTTGAAACAGGTTCACGCCTGGGTCGAACTTGACGGCACACACAACCTTGGTCCGGGTCCGACGATGACGCAGGAGGTGCAGCAGGAACGTTATGCTTACTCGCGTTGTATGACGTGTGGCTGTTGCCTGGAAGCGTGTCCGCAGTATCACGATGATAATTACATCGGACCGCAGGCAATTGCCCAGGCGAAATTATTTAATATGCATCCGACGGGCAAGGCTGATATGGATGTGCGGCTCGAAGGTTTGTTGGGCGAAGACGGTATCACCAACTGCGGAAACGCTCAAAATTGTGTACAGGTATGTCCGATGAGTATTCCGTTGACGCGAGCTATTTACGAAACTAACCGCGATGTAACCATCAACGCTTTATTCGGCTGGCTGCGGAAATAAACTTTAAAATAAGAAGAGAGTGTAATCGTTATTTATCCTCTCTTCTATATCTAAAAACGAATTAATAGTTTAAATAACTGGCACTTAAAAAAAATCGTCGAAAATTTTTTATAGCGGATTAAACGCCAAGAATATCAATTAATTCCTGTACTGAACCGGCGCTTTTTTGTAGAGCGGCGCGTTCCTCACTAGTCAAGGAAATCTCGATAATCTGTTCGACGCCGTTTTTTCCGAGCTTGCACGGAACGCCGACGAACAAGTTATTAATACCGTATTCACCTTCGAGCAGGACGGCGCAAGGCAGAATTTTCTTTTTATCCTTCAAAATTGCTTCCGCCATTTCGACTGCGGCAAGCGAAGGAGCATAAAAAGCCGAACCTGTTTTCAGCAGTCCAACGATTTCCGCGCCGCCGTTTGCCGTTCGTTTAACGATTTCATCAATTTTTTCTTTTGACAAAAGCTCGGTAACCGGAATGCCCGCACAGGTTGAATAACGCGGCAGCGGAACCATCGTGTCGCCGTGACCGCCAAGCACAAAAGCCGTCACATTTTCAACCGAAACGTTCAATGCTTCAGCTAAGAAACAACGCATCCGCGCCGAATCTAAAACCCCAGCCATCCCAAGCACACGATTTTTCGGAAAACCCGAGCGTTTGTACGCCACTTGCGTCATTGCGTCCAGAGGATTTGATACAACAATAATAAATGCGTTCGGCGAATGTTTGACGACTTCGTCCGTTACCTGACCGACAATATCAGCGTTGGTTTTTAAAAGGTCATCGCGGCTCATACCCGGCTTTCGCGGAAGCCCTGCGGTAATTATGATTACATCCGAGTCTTTTGACTCTTCGTAGGAATTGACACCTTTTAAGTTTACGTCAAAACCGTCAATCGGAGCCGATTGCGCCAAATCGAGCGATTTCCCCTGCGGAGTTCCTTCGACAATATCAATTAAAACAACATCTGCCAGTTCTTTACTGGCAATCCAGTGCGCGGCGGTGGCGCCGACATTTCCCGCGCCAACTACCGTGATTTTATTTCGTCCAGCCATTTTTATACCTTCCTGTTAAAAAATAAAAGTCTTTCGAGATAAAGCGTTAAGACCTTGTTTTATCACGGCTCGTATATCGGCGGCAAACACGACAAAGTATATTTTTTCAGTAAAAAGCAAAAAGCCTAATGCGCTCTCCCCTTCGCATTAGGCTTTTTTAATGGTCGCAAAAGCTCTCTCGCCAACGACCAAACTTGTCAACTTTTTATCAATAATCTTCGATTGGCAAAGTCACATCCTTGATTAATCTTATTTCAAATTCTTCGTTCGACTTGATGCCTACTTCTTTACCTTTTTTCAAAAACGCGATGCCTGCTCCTGCGCCTAAACCAATTCCCGCGCCGATCAATGCTCCGTTGTTTGCTTTGGAGGCAGCACCTAAAATTGAGCCTAGCGCGGTTCCACCGATAATTGCCAAAATATTTACTTTTTTCGTAGATTCAGCCGCCAGCTCATTATTCAAAACACCTTCAATTTTTCTTTTTTCACCATTTGGTAATTGCAGCATATTAAACGAGACAATTAATTTTCCTTGTTTCCCGTTCAAAGATGCGCGCTTAACTTCGGTAATATTACCGACAATTATTGTTCCAAGCGGTAAGAGAATTACTTGTTTATTGGTAATCGGCTCAACAATCAATGTGGTAAACGTATCTTTCTCGCTGGAAATTTTTGAATTAATTCCGTTGTCCATTTTGACGCGAATTTTTGTTCCCCTTTGAAGTTGATAAATACTTGTTTCGGTCTGGGCATGTGCCGGAACAAAATTGACAAAGAACAAAAGAAAAAACGCAAAGATTTTGGTAGTTAGACTCCAAAAGTTCATAGCTGACCTCCATCTTCGCGGATTTTATCAAACTACGACATCCGCGAAGCTTAATTGCAATGAATGTGCCACGAAATATTAAACAATTAAAATATAGGGAAATACACTGTTCTGACACATTTTATATGAGTATTCCATCGGTTGTCTATAAATACTCATTCACAATATCGTTTATGCGATGCACGATATAGGGTGTGAAGATCCAAAATTCAAATTTCGAAATTACAAATCTCCAATCTTAAATTTTATTGTAAAATAGGATGTCCACCGCCCTGGCTGTGGTCGGCAGTTTTATTATATAGTTTTCGATGGTTGTGATAAAGGACGAGGTGTTCACCTTCAAAGCGGACAACTTCGGAAACACGCTGAAAATCTTTGCTGTGTTCAGCCATTACAAAGGCGCACGGATTATATGCCAGCACCATTCCGGCGGCATATACAAAACCGCCCTGGTCATAGACGCTTCCCGCATATCTCAACAATCAATGTGGTAAACGTATCTTTCTCGCTGGAAATTTTTGAATTAATTCCGTTGTCCATTTTGACGCGAATTTTTGTTCCCCTTTGAAGTTGATAAATACTTGTTTCGGTCTGGGCATGTGCCGGAACAAAATTGACAAAGAACAAAAGAAAAAACGCAAAGATTTTGGTAGTTAGACTCCAAAAGTTCATAGCTGACCTCCATCTTCGCGGATTTTATCAAACTACGACATCCGCGAAGCTTAATTGCAATGAATGTGCCACGAAATATTAAACAATTAAAATATAGGGAAATACACTGTTCTGACACATTTTATATGAGTATTCCATCGGTTGTCTATAAATACTCATTCACAATATCGTTTATGCGATGCACGATATAGGGTGTGAAGATCCAAAATTCAAATTTCGAAATTACAAATCTCCAATCTTAAATTTTATTGTAAAATAGGATGTCCACCGCCCTGGCTGTGGTCGGCAGTTTTATTATATAGTTTTCGATGGTTGTGATAAAGGACGAGGTGTTCACCTTCAAAGCGGACAACTTCGGAAACACGCTGAAAATCTTTGCTGTGTTCAGCCATTACAAAGGCGCACGGATTATATGCCAGCACCATTCCGGCGGCATATACAAAACCGCCCTGGTCATAGACGCTTCCCGCATATTGAGCCGCCCCAATCGCTATATCCGGTGAATATTGGTTGTCTCTGTTTATTGTTCTGTCAGCTTTCGCAATAAAAATCGTGTAGTCAGAATAATTGAGCCGCTTTGAATAATTATTTCGGAGCGCAACAGTAAATAAATCAGATAAACCGGCGTCAATCGAATTTAACATTTTAGAACTCGGTTTATTAACAGCCAAAACGCGTGCGCCCTTCGGTGTTTGGACAGAGTAAATAAAAGAATCTCGGGTAACTCGTTCAGCCTCGTTAATCAAAACTTTGTCAATTCGGTTTTGTGCTTGAACAGTGCTGAAGGCGGCGAAAAATAAAAAAAACAATGAAAAAATTTGCGACGTTAAATTAATTTTACTCATAAAAAACTCTCCAAAACTAATCTTTCAAAACTAATTCTATCGCAAAAGACATGCCGTCATATTTCTGCAGTTTTCTCTAAAAAGAAAAAAGCCTTGAATAAATCCAGGCTTTTTAACTTTTATTGAAGATTTTCTTCAAATACCGTAGTTGAACCGTCTCTTATCTTTGAAAATGATTTTAATCAGTTTTCGATACCGTTTAGTGTTTTGATGTTTTGGGAAAGAGAAAGTCGTAAAAATTGAAAATGCTTTGATCTGATCAGAAATTATAATGTCGAAGAATGATTACTGTGGAGATATTCGTGGCGATTAGAGTTGTTGAGCGCAGAACACAACAGAACAGAAGAGAACAGAACACACAGAACAAACACGCGCCGCGCTATCGCCCGACGACGACGTGCTGGCATCGAGAAAAACTAATTGTAATTGTTGAACCGCAATTAATTCTTCGACTGAGGCGAGAAAATGCGCGAGCGCAAGTTATTGAGGATATTGAAAAGGCTTGGAAATTGTAGAGAACCACCGAAGAAATAAATTTGATTGTTTTAGACGCGGACGAAAAACGGCGAGTTTTCAAAAGCGAGTTATTGAAAATCTTCCCCAAAGGCGTGAAACATCTGCTCGATGAATTGCAGCAGCGTGAAATTTATTCAACAATAAAAAACGGAACTCAAAAAGTTTAATACATCGGCAAGGCGGAAAGATTCAGTTTTAACTTTGTGCTTTTTCGCTCAATCTGATTTTGTTCCTCTTTTCAACGAACATTTTACTAATTGCCCGGATGTTGCTTGAGCCATTCGGCTCGGAGCAGAAAACTTCCGTCCGTGACGATTTTATCGCCAACGTTTAAGCCTTCCAAAACTTGATATTTTCCATTGTTTTCTCCGCCCAATCGCACGCCCCGCATTTCAAAAACATTCGACTCATTGGTTGCGACAAACACGACTTGCCGGTTCGCTAAATTCTGCACGGCGGAAGCCGGAATCGTCGGTGCGATTTGCTCGGCTTGACCGAGCGAGCCGAAAGCGACGCGGACATACATTCCGATTTTCAAAGCGCGATTCGGATTTTCGAGTTCGACGCGGACTTGCGCCGTGCGCGTCGCTTCGTCAAGGCGCGGGTCAATGTATGTAACTTGTCCGCGAAAGACTTGATTCGAATAAGCATCGGTAGTAACGCTTGCGCCGCTTCCCGTACGAACCCGCGCCAAATCTTTTTCATAAACCTGCGCGATAACCCAAACGCTCGAAAGGTCGGTTACGCGCATCAATTCTTTGTTTGCTTCGATGACTTCGCCTTGATTGACCGTGCGACTCGTTACCGTGCCGGAAACAGGTGCGGGAACAGCAATTTCAGAATTTATCTGCGATGCCGAACGCAATGAGTTAATTCTTTGCGGCGATGTTCCGTAGAGCAATAACTTCTGTCGGGTGGAGGCGAGTTCCGATTCGGCATTGCGGAGTTTATTCGCGGCTTCTTCAGACTCGGAACGAGTGGCGGGATTGATGTCGAGCAATTGTTTCGCCCGTGCAAGACGCTCGCGTGCGGCAACAGCTTCGGCTTCGGCGGTTCTCAATTTTGTTGTGTCCTGTTCGAGTTCTTCGCGGCTTGACGCTCCGATTTGGACGAGTTTTACCGTGCGCTGGTAACGCTTTTTCATTTCTTCTAACTGCGCTCCGGCAGTCTTTAACTGTGCCGTCGCCTGGTCGAATTCCGTGCGTCCAGGCTGATTGATGCGAACGAGTTTTTGCGTGCGCTCGTAATTTCTTCGGGCGTTATCAATCTCGGTGAGCAACGCAACGTAGCGCGATTGAGCCTCCGCAAATTCATTGCTAAAAACGACGGCGACTGTTTGCCCGCTTTGCACATTTTTGCCTAATTCGGGCGAGATGCGTTGCACAATGCCGCCAGCCAAAGAAATGACCGGAGTTTCGCGGTACGCATTTGCCTGCACGACTCCGGCTGCAAGTTCGCCGCCGATTTCGGATGCGATTTGTTCGCCGACAATTTCGGTTTTGATTCCGGCTCTTTCAATTTGTTCGGGCGCAATGGTCAAAATTTGTCCGCCGCTCATCGCCGTATCCGTCGCCGATTGTTCAATGTTAATCGAACGCGGCGCGGGAACGGGTTTTCCGGCTTGATTGTTTGAACGCGAAAGCAAATACCAAGCCGCTAAACCGGCGATGGCGACAAACGCCAAAGCGGAAACAGCAATCAATAATCGCCTTTGTTTTCGTTGCGGCGCGGCTTGCTCAACCGCGTCTTTTTCTTCGATTAAACGGTTTTCTTCGACAGTTTCCGAAATTTCCGGCTCAATCGGTTCTATGTTTTTCTCGTTCATTTCTTTATCAATTCAGGCGCGTTTGCGGCGCGTAAAATCTCGACGCGAGCCAGATAAGTCTCTGCTTGCGCGTTAACCGTGCCGGAAACAGGTGCGGGAACAGCAATTTCAGAATTTATCTGCGATGCCGAACGCAATGAGTTAATTCTTTGCGGCGATGTTCCGTAGAGCAATAACTTCTGTCGGGTGGAGGCGAGTTCCGATTCGGCATTGCGGAGTTTATTCGCGGCTTCTTCAGACTCGGAACGAGTGGCGGGATTGATGTCGAGCAATTGTTTCGCCCGTGCAAGACGCTCGCGTGCGGCAACAGCTTCGGCTTCGGCGGTTCTCAATTTTGTTGTGTCCTGTTCGAGTTCTTCGCGGCTTGACGCTCCGATTTGGACGAGTTTTACCGTGCGCTGGTAACGCTTTTTCATTTCTTCTAACTGCGCTCCGGCAGTCTTTAACTGTGCCGTCGCCTGGTCGAATTCCGTGCGTCCAGGCTGATTGATGCGAACGAGTTTTTGCGTGCGCTCGTAATTTCTTCGGGCGTTATCAATCTCGGTGAGCAACGCAACGTAGCGCGATTGAGCCTCCGCAAATTCATTGCTAAAAACGACGGCGACTGTTTGCCCGCTTTGCACATTTTTGCCTAATTCGGGCGAGATGCGTTGCACAATGCCGCCAGCCAAAGAAATGACCGGAGTTTCGCGGTACGCATTTGCCTGCACGACTCCGGCTGCAAGTTCGCCGCCGATTTCGGATGCGATTTGTTCGCCGACAATTTCGGTTTTGATTCCGGCTCTTTCAATTTGTTCGGGCGCAATGGTCAAAATTTGTCCGCCGCTCATCGCCGTATCCGTCGCCGATTGTTCAATGTTAATCGAACGCGGCGCGGGAACGGGTTTTCCGGCTTGATTGTTTGAACGCGAAAGCAAATACCAAGCCGCTAAACCGGCGATGGCGACAAACGCCAAAGCGGAAACAGCAATCAATAATCGCCTTTGTTTTCGTTGCGGCGCGGCTTGCTCAACCGCGTCTTTTTCTTCGATTAAACGGTTTTCTTCGACAGTTTCCGAAATTTCCGGCTCAATCGGTTCTATGTTTTTCTCGTTCATTTCTTTATCAATTCAGGCGCGTTTGCGGCGCGTAAAATCTCGACGCGAGCCAGATAAGTCTCTGCTTGCGCGTTAATAAACTCATTTTCAAGTTCGATAAATCGGCGTTCCTCAACTAAATACTCAATCAGATTTTTCGCGCCGAGTTCGTAAGTTTGGCGCACGACAACCAAGTTGGCATTGGCTTGGTCGCGCACACCGACGCGGAAAATTTCCATTGCGCGAGCCGCGCTCTGATAGCGGGCAAAAGCCGAAGCGACTTCGCGGCGGACGGTCAATTCGGCGAACTCAAGCCGTTTCGCGGCGGCTTCCAAGTTGGCGACGGCGGCTTCAATCGCGCCTTGATTGCGGTTGCGAACGGGAAGCTCCAAGGTGATGCCGAATCGCAAAGAATGAAAAACGTCCTGCACGGGACGCAGTGCGCCCGTGTCGGTAATGCCGTTCACGGGAAAGCCGAAATTGTTTCGTCCGTAGCCTACCGAAACGCTCGCGTCAATACGTCCCGCGGCGCGTGCCTGTTCGATTTGCGCCTCGCTGAGCGTTTCCATTGCCCGCAAGCCTTGTAAATCCGGTCTTTCTCTCAAAGCCTGTTCGGTGGCTTCGCCGAGCGTCGGCAATGGCGCGAGCAAATCCTTAAAATCTCCGCGCAGGCGCAACGGTTCTTCCGGCTTCATTCCAATCAGATTGCGAAGTTCCAAAAATGCGATTTCGGTTTTTCCCGCGACAATTTCTCGCATCGAACGCAGGCGATTGACTTCGACCAGCGTCATATTTTCTTCGAGTGGCGGGGTTCTGCCTTCGACGACGCGAGCCTGCACGAGCCGAAAACCGTTTAAGGCGGTTTCGAGCAAATCTTCCGTCAATTTTAATTTAAATGCTTGCGCTAAAGCCTCGCCGAATTTGGCGCGGACATCCGCCGCAAGCAATCGTTCGCGGTTCGCGACTTCTTTTTCGCGTATCGTCAATTCGGCGGTAGCGACATTGATTCGCGTCCTTCGTCGCCCCCCGAGTTCGAGCGGCAAACTTCCCGCAATCATCGTGTCATTGTCTTTGCCGCCGATTTGCTCTTGACGGCTAAATTCCACACTCGGATTTGGACGAAGGCGGGCTTGTTTGACGAGAGCGCGTGCCGCTTCAATTTCTTTTCGATCCGCCGCGAGTTCCGCGTTATTTTCAAGCGCGTAGGCGACGAGTTCATCCACTGTTTTGCCTTCGAGCGTGTCAAGATATTTCGCTATCGAAGACGGCGCGTTTATCCTCGCAGATTGAATTACGTTTGCGTCCTGAGCCTTTAAGAATTGCGGCAAGACAAACAAAATTAATGTGACCAGCGACAGCATTTTCCTTAAAAATTTTGGTTGAACCGTCAACATCATTTCGCCTCCGATAATTGCTCTGCTTTGTTTAATTCGCGCTCGTGGAGCCAAAAAAAGATAACCGGCGTAACAATAAGGACGTGCAGCAGACTCGAAACCATTCCGCCCAAAACCGGAGTCGCCAGAGGTTTCATCACTTCCGCGCCCGCGCTCGAACTCCACATAATCGGCAGCAGTCCGGCGACGACGGTTGAAACCGTCATCACTTTCGGGCGCAGACGCAGTAACGCGCCTTCGGTAATAGCTTCCATCAATGTTTCCCGCGTCAGTTTCCCGAATTCCTGTCGCTTTTTCTCTACGGCTTCGTTGAGATAAATCACCATCACCACGCCCGTCTGCACCGCCGTTCCGAAAAGCGCGATAAAGCCAACCCAGACGGCGACGGAAAAGTTGTAATCAAGCAGCCAGAGCAAATACACGCCGCCCGTCAAAGCAAACGGCACGGCGAGCAGAACGTGCGCCGCTTCGATAGCCGAGTTATACGTCAGATACAGCAAGCCGAAAATGACGAGCAGCACAATCGGCAAAACAATCAGCAGACGCTGGCGGGCGCGTTTTTGATTTTCATATTGCCCGCTCCACTCGAAATAATATCCGGCGGGCATTTCGACTTGTTTGACCAAAGCCGTTTGCGCTTCGGCGACAAACGAGCCGACATCGCGCCCGCGCACATTTAATAAAACCGTTCCTCTCAAAAGTCCGTTTTCGCTCGAAATCATTGACGGACCTTCCACCGTGCGGATATTCGTCAATTCAGAAAGCGGAACAGTTGCGCCCTTCGCCGTCATAATCGGCAATTGACCGAGCGCGGCGGGACTGCCGCGAAATTCCGGCGCGTAACGGACGCGGACGGGAAAACGCCGTCTGCCCTCAATCGTCACGGAAAGATTCGTCTCCCCGATGCCTTTTTCAATTATGTCTTGAATCAGAGCGACATCAACGCCGTAACGCGCCGCCGCCTGACGGTTGATTTTTATATCAATATACGGTGCGCCGCCGATTTGTTCCGGGTAGACATCAGCCGCGCCCGGAACGCTTCTGACAACATCGGCAATGCGCCGGGAAACATCCTCGATTGTTTTCAAATCGTTGCCGTAAATCTTGATGCCGACCTGCGAACGAATGCCGGTCGAGAGCATTTCGATGCGGTTGATAATCGGCTGCGTCCAGATGTTTGTAACGCCCGGCATTCGCAATGCCTCGTCCATCTCGGCAATCAGTTTTTCCCGCGTCATTCCGTCGCGCCATTCTTCAGGAGATTTCAAATGGACGATGGTTTCGTTCATATTGGTCGGCGCGGGATCGGTCGAGGTTTCGGCGCGTCCCGCCTTTCCGACCGCTGATTCGACTTCGGGAAACCGGCTTAACATTTCGCCTTGCCGACTCATAATTCGGCGAGCTTCGTCAATCGAAATCGCCGGGTCGGTAATCGGCATATACATAACGTCGCCTTCGTTCAGAGCCGGGAAAAACTCGCCTCCGATGCCCGCCGCCAGATAAATCGCGCCCAAGAATAAAACAAGCGCGATTGAAACCGTAGCGACGCGGTGTTTGAGAGCCAGAAGCAAAGTCGGCTCATAAATTTTATGCAGAAAACGCATCACCGGATTCGCGCTTTCCGCGTGAATCTTGCCGCCGAGCAGATACGTGCAAAGCACCGGAACTAAGGTTACGGCGATAATCGCTCCGCCGACCATCGCAAAAGTTTTCGTGAAAGCGAGCGGGTGAAACAGCTTTCCTTCCTGTCCGGTGAGCGCGAAAACCGGAATAAAGGCGAGAATGATAATCGCCATCGAAAAGAAAACGGGTCGCCCGACGAGTTTGGTTGATTCGAGAACCGCCTGCCACAATTCATCCTTGTCTTTCAAATTGACGTTATGCTGTTCGATATAGCGGAAAGCGTTTTCGGTGACGACTATTCCAGCGTCAACCAGAACGCCAATCGCAATCGCAATGCCCGCGAGCGACATTATATTTGAACTGATGCCCATAAAATACATAAACAAAAACGAGGTCAGCACGGCGAGCGGGAGCGGAATCGTGACAATCAGAATCGAGCGGAAATGCGCGAGGAAAAGAATGTGCGCCAGCGTGACGAGAATCAGTTCTTCAATCAAAGCGGTTTTTAAAGTTGAAGTAGCGCGGTTGATAAGCTGTGTGCGGTCGTAAAAAGGCACAATCTTTACGCCTTCCGGCAGTCCGACTTCCAAAGTCTTGATGCGTTCCTTGACGGCGGTGATAACTTCGAGCGTGTTCACGCCGTAACGCGCAATCACCACACCGCCGACGGCTTCTTTGCCGTTTTTGTCGAGTGCGCCGGTGCGAAAGGCATTGCCGAGTTTGACCGTAGCCACATTTTTGACATAAACAGGCGTTCCGTTTTGTTGTGAATTCAAAGCGATATTCTCGACATCGGCAACCGATTCAACCAGCCCGATTCCGCGCACGACCGCCCATTGCCCGGATTGTTCGACGACGTTGCCGCCGACGTTGTTATTCGCTTTCTGCACGGCTTCGACAACCGTCGAAAGCGGCAGATTGTAGGCGCGAAGTTTATCCGGGTCAACGTCAACTTGATATTGCTGAACATAACCGCCAACCGAAGCGACTTCCGCCACACCCGGCACGGAATTGAGTTGATAGCGCACAAACCAATCCTGCAATGTGCGTAAATCGCGCAGATTCATTGAATCAGATTCGAGCGTATACCAAAAAACTTGTCCCACGCCGGTTGCGTCCGGTCCAAGCGTCGGCGTAACGCCTTCGGGCAGTTGTTTTGCTACAAGATTGAGCCGTTCCAAAACCCGCGTCCGCGCCCAATATAATTCAACATTATCTTCAAAAATAATGTTAATCATCGAGAAGCTGAACGCCGAACTTGCCCGCACGACACGCACGCCGGGAAGCCCTTGCAGATTCGTGACCAGCGGATATGTAACCTGGTCTTCGACTTCCTGCGGCGAGCGCCCCGCCCAATCGGTAAAAACGATTACCTGATTGTCCGAAAGGTCTGGAATCGCATCAATCGGAGTGTGAATTAAAGCCCAATAGCCCGCTCCTGCCAACCCGATAAACAGCGCAATGACAATAATGCGATTTTTTAGCGACCACGCAATTAGTTTGTGTATCATAAAAATTTATTCAATGCCGATTCAAAATCTTTAGAATCGGCATCGAAAATTTCGGTCAGCTTTAATCAGTTACGACTATTTTGCCGCGCATCATATTCATTCCGCAGGTGAAGGCGAGTTCGCCCGACTCCTGCGGCGTGAAAGCCACCAGAACGGTTTTGCCGATTGGCAATTCCTTTTTTATATTCATTTTGGGAAACACGACTTCACCGCCGCAGTTGTCGGCATCTGCGCGAAAAAATGCGAGCTTTACGGGTTGACCTTTTTTGACCTCGATTGACTCAGGCGCGAAACCGTTGCTTGAAACCGTCACTTTAATTGTCTTTGCCAAGTTTTCGGCTTCGCTTTCTCCCTTATCAGCCGTGCTAATCGTTTTGTCGCCGGCATTTACGGCTTGGTTGTTATGCGCTACTGTGGGTTGCCCGAAGGCGCAAGCCGCCAGACATATCGCGCTCAACGCAAAAGCGGCGATGAGTAGCACATTCATTAATTTGTTCATTTTTTTAACCTCTGCTTTGTTATTCATTCGATTGCCGATTAGCAAAATAAAAATCCGGCATCGCTAACCATAAATGTTCTTTCTTTTACTGCACCGTCACGGGCAAAGTGAACTTACCTTTTCCGGCTGGACCCTCATAGGTGATTTGGGATTGCCATTCGCCCGCCATTTCAATATCCACTTTGCCGCGATAAACTCCCGGCGTGTTCGTGGTGGTAAAAGTCGCCGCGTTATTCATCACCGGCATCGAACCCATCGCCGGCATATTATTGTTTAAACCGACCGCCCCGACATCTACCGGCTTGCCGGAAGCGTCGGTGAAAGTCAAAGTAAATTCCTGCTGACCTTTTTTGAGAACACCGTCGGCGTTTGAAATTGTGGCGGTCAAATTGTTTCCCGCCGGACCACTTTTAATTGTTTTACCGGGAGCGGTATTGTTTGAATTTGAGCCGCAGGCAACGGCGATAATAGATAAAACGACAAGACTGAAAACTAAAATATATTTGGACATAATTTTTCCTCACTTTTGGTTGAAATTAGAAATTAACGCGCTTCGCAAAGCGGTTTTTAAACACATTTCGGCGCATAGCATTATTCGCCCCTTTGCTCGAAAAAGCGGCGAACAGACACACTTCGGCTGTAGTTGGTTAAATTAGAAACGCGGAATGTCGGAGATAGACGGGTGGAGAATTCGGCGGAGATAGTTCCGCTTGGTCAAAAAGACGTTTTGAAGATTTCGGCGAAATTGTTCGCTTTTGAAAGGCAAAGTTGAAAAAACTGAGAATAAGCGGGACAAATTGCGTCATTTGAACGCTCATTGTCGTGGTTGTCGTCGCGCCCGATTGCGGACAATTGACGGCGCAGCAAAGTTTAGCGGCGGAAATCCGGTCGGGGTCGCCCGATTTGAAAGCGGATTTACAGCATTTCATCATTTCTGATTTTTGGGCGTAAACGGGCGTTCCGGTCAGCGCGTTACCGCCGATTAGGAAAATAAAAATTAGAACTGCCAGCCGCTTCATCATATTCAATCAAACATTATACCACCGAAAAACGCTTGTCAATGTTTATTTACTTTCACAAACACGCTTTAGATTAAGAAAAAAGCAGATTTAGGAATATGCAAGTTAGATGCCTTTTTAATCGATAAATATTCCTCGAATTTATATGTCATCATTTTTCTTCTTTGCCTTCGGATTACTTTTCCTGCTCATAATGGACGCGGCAGGCTGATGGGATTTCATCTGTGTTCCCTCAATCAAACCGCAAATATCGCCCGCCGCCGTGCCTTGCTCGTCCCACACGAAGAGCGTGGCAGCTAGTTCTTTGCGGTAGCGGCGCATTTCCCGCAAACGCTCGTCGAGTTCCTGCAAACGCCGTCGCACAATCTCGCGCACTTCTTCGCAAGGGCATTCTCCCGTTTTACTTTCGGCAATGATGTGCCGAATTTCGTCAAGCGAAAAACCGAGTGTCTGCGCTTTTTTGATAAAAGCCAAGCGGTCAAGCACATCCGCATCGTAAAGGCGATAACCGCTTGCCGTCCGTGCCGGTTTCCCCAAAATTCCGCTTCGCTCATAAAAACGCAAAGCCTCGATGCCGATGCCCGAAGCCAGCGACACCTCACCGATTTTAAGCGACGGGTGTCGCGGCATAACCGGTTGGTTAAAATTATTTTGTTTTCGCGCTGTTTTCACTGATTCTTTCTAAAATTAAAATATTTTTGCCTTATCTTTTTAAAAGCGGAGATGAGCGTGTCATAACAATCGCCATCTCCGCCTCAGTGTTTAGCCAGACACTTTCTCCATCGTTTTGCCGCAGCAGCAACGCGGTTGTTCCTGCCCTTTGCAAGTTGGGGGCGCGCCTTTCGTGACCGTGATTTCACAGCCGCAGTTTGCATCCGTACAACGATAAACTTCACCTTCTTTTAATGCCATTTCTATTTTCTCCTTATTAGAGCCGTAGCTTCTTATTTTAGTCAACCATTATAAGTCAACAATAATATGATAAACCCCGTAGTCGAATACAGAGTCAAGTGCTTACTGAATTTTTCCCGTCAAATCTATTTTTCGGTGAAGCGTAAGAGCCGCAAACTGTTCAGAATAACCAAAATTGTTACGCCGACATCGGCTAGGATTACCAACGCCAAAGTGCTGATTCCACATTGAAAGATTCTCTAAACCGCCGATGAAATGGAAACAAAATCGTTATGCGGTTAATAGCCAAATAACACAGAGACCAAGAAAATTGTCAGGCACAAAAGAAGAATTATGTTTGATTGTTTTAGACGCGGTCGAAAAAAGCGAGTTTTCAAAAGCGAACTGCTGAAAATCTTTCCCGAAGGCGTCAAATTTTTGCCCGACGAATTAAAATCGAGTGAAATTTACCCTACGGTCAAAAACGGAACAGGAAAAGTTCAATACATCGGCAAGGTAGAAAGATTAAGATTTAACTTTGTGTTTTTTCGCCGGGTTGATTGATTATGTCTTCCTCAATAATGCTTTTGGCTAAACATAACTTGTCCGAAATCAACCTTTGAAAATCGCGCTCTGAGTTGCCAGACGCGCTTTCAAACTCGCGCAAACAACATCGCACAGTGCAAATACACTTTCGTCGGCAATCGCGTAAAAAACCGTATTACCTTCCTGCCGCCGCGCCAGCAATCCCGCGTCCTGCAAAGTTTTCAGGTGTTTGCTGACGTTCGGCTGGGTTGATTCGACCGCCGCGGTAATTTCCGTGACGCTGCGCTCGCCGTCTTCCAACGCCTGCAAAATCCGCAGTCGCAAGGGTTCGGCTAAAATCTTAAATCTTTCCGCCACCAAATTAAACGCTTCGGGCGACATTTCCCATTTTTTCTGTTTTCTCATATTTGACAATATAACTACATAAGAATATAATCAATTTAGAAATTGATTATACAACTCAACGAGAGAAATTGGCAAGGCAGAAAAAATGATAAAACAAACGAGCGTTCAGGAAATAAACGGATTGATAAACGGTAGCGGCGCGTGTCAGGTGATTGACGTGCGCGAATACAGCGAATTTGAAGCGGCAAAAATTCAGCAGGCGAAACTCGTTCCGCTTTCAAATTTTGAAAGCGGAACGGGAGAAATTGACCGCTTGCAGCCGGTTTATCTGATGTGTCGTTCGGGAAATCGGGCAAAGCAGGCGGCTGAAAAATTGATCAAAAGAGGTTTCGGTGACGTTCACGTTATCGAAGGCGGAATGCGGGCTTGGTAAGGCGCGAATTTGCCGATTGTGAAAGGCGCGTCAAAAGTTTGGTCTTTGGAACGGCAAGTGCGGTTTGCGGCGGGTGGCGAAAGAGATCGGAAAACTGAATCCCGACCAGCCGACTTACGTTCTCTGTCAAAGCGGTTATCGTTCGAGTCTCGGAACGAGCATTTTGGAAATAGCGGGATTTAAGGAAATTTACAACGTCACGGGCGGCACGAAAGCGTGGATGGATGCTGGTTTGGACACGGAAGTTTCGACTGGGGCGGCTTGCGCCAATTCCAATTAAATTGAATGGAAAGGCGGGGGTTGATTGGAAAACCGCTGATATTTGCGGCGTATGTTTGAAGTTTAGTCCACCAAGGTTAAATCTTATCAATTTGTCGCCACTCACGGCAGATGAGTATATCGTTATAACTTTTCAACACATCGTATCGTTTTGCATCTGCCTTTTTCCTTTTACATTTATCCACTAAATCCCATTATTCAGTCTATCGCAAAAATAAAGAAAGCCCTGATTTTTCAAGGCTTTCAGTAAAATTCTGGTTAAGTGAATTTATTGGTTGGTGCTTAGGGCGGGAATCGAACCCGCACGCCCTTACGGACACAGGATTTTAAGTCCTGTGCGTCTACCAATTCCGCCACCCAAGCACGAGAAAAAGATTAGCATGAGTTAGTTTTAAGTTCAAAGATGAACATTAAAATAAAGCGTCCTTAAACAAGGAAAATAGAAAAATCAAAAATAAAAAATTGATATATAATTGAACTTCTAGTAGCAAAAATGTTTTTTTGAGGAAAGCTAATGGAGCAATTGACGTGGATTCTGTGGATTATTTTGGGAGTCGTTTTGATTATTGCAGAAATTTTTACGCTCGGCTTCGTTTTGCTTTGGTTTGGAATCGGTGCGTTTGTCGCGGCTCTTGCCGGGTGGCTTGGATTAGGCTTTGTTTGGCAATTTCTGATTTTTGCAGTAATTTCCATCGCCTTAACTGCAATGTCACGGACAATTTTTGCTAAATACTTTGCTCAATCTGAAGAAGATACGGTAAAAATGGGAATGGATGCTTTACCCGGACAAGTCGGAACGGTAATGATTTCCAGCACAGGCGCATTAAACGAAGGTGCGGTTAAAGTTTATGGCTCAACCTGGACGGCTTTCCCGATCGAAAGCGATATGCCTTTAATTGAAGGAGAAAAAGTTGAAGTCGTGCGTGTGCAAGGCTCTTCGATTTACGTTCAAAAAATTGAGGACTCGAAAACGCTCCCCGAATGGAGGGAAGAAAATAAAAAGTAAAAAGGCAAAAGTTACGATTTTCAACTTTTTACTTTTGCCTTTTTACTTTATAAAATCCCCGCCAAGTTTTGATCAGCCGTATCGTGTATATTCCCCAAATTCAGAGACTCTAATTTTATCGCTTCTTCGGTTGCTTCAGGCAAACTATCGCCGGTGAGTTTTGCCAGAATTAATGTAATGTTATCTTCGCCACCGTTTTCATTCGCTTCTTTGACAAGTTCAGCCGCCGCAATTTGCAGTTGTTTGATATTTTTCAGCACTATTTGTTGCATCACCGGGGCGGTGATTTTATTTGATAAACCATCGCTGCACAGTAAAAAAACATCGCCGCGCCGCGGCAGAAGCCGTGAAGAAACCGGATAAATTTCTTTTTGCGCTCCCAAAGCTTGCAGAATTACGTTTTTAAGAGTGTGTGTTTCTGCTTCTTCAGGCAAAATCTGCTGTGCATCGATTAATTGTTGAACCAGGGATTGGTCTTTTGTCACCTGATGAATCTGACCATTACGAATCAAATAAGTGCGGCTGTCACCGACTTGAATTAAATCAACTGCTTCGGGCGTAATTCCGACACTTGTAAAGGTTGCGCCCATACCGGCAAATTGCGGGTCGGTGCGTCCTTGCTGATGAATCAGATGATTGGCATAAAGCGTTGCCGCGTAAAGTTTTCCAACTAAAGATTGATTGTCAATATCGGGCTCAAGTGTTTTTTCCGGATCATCATTCAAAAATATTTGGCTAATGGTGTCAACCGCCATTTTACTGGCAACTTCGCCTGCCAATGCACCGCCCATCCCATCGGAAACAGCTAAAATTACTCCTTCGGTATCAACTTCAAAATTCTGTGACTCGATAATAAATTCTTTGGCATCCTGGGTAGATGTCCAAGTTTTTGCGCTCGAAATAGAAAGCAAAAGATAGTTATCTTCATTGCCGCGACGGACTCGCCCGACGTGCGATGTAGCGTGTGTTTCAACAATCATAAATAGTGGTAAATGGTAAGCGATAAGCGGTAAATGGCGAGTTCTTTACTTTCCATTTACCGCTTATCGCTTACCGTTAATTAAGGGCTTGGTCTAAATCAGAAATAATATCTTCAATGTCCTCGATTCCGACTGAAATACGAACTAAGCCATCAGTAATTCCCAACTGCTCGCGTTTTTCCGGCGGGACGGAAGCGTGCGTCATCGTCGCGGGATGCGAAATTAAAGTTTCAACCCCGCCCAAACTTTCTGCCAGAGTGCAAAGTTCGACGCTTTCCAAAACTTTTTTAGCTGATTCCAGCGAGCCTGTCTCAAAGGAAACCATTCCGCCAAAACCTTTTTGTTGACGCTTTGCAAGCTCGTGTTGTGGATGGGAAACAAGTCCTGGGTAATAAACTTTTTGGACATTGGGGTGCTCTGCAAGAAAATTTGCCACCGCGCGACCGTTTTTATCGTGAGCTTCCATTCTGACAGCTAAAGTTTTTGTGCCGCGCAGAACAAGAAATGAATCAAAAGGCGAAAGAATCGCACCGATACTGTTTTGCACAAACCGAATCCATTCAGCATCTTCCTCGTTATTGAGCGCAACAAAACCGCCGATACTGTCGGAATGACCGTTTAAGTATTTTGTTGTAGAATGAACGACAATATCGACGTCAAACTCTACGGGACGCTGCAGATACGAAGACATAAAAGTATTATCGCAGACGACTCGCGCTCCGTGCGCGTGAGAAACATCCGTCACCGCCTGCAAATCCGTCACGGTCATAATCGGATTAGTCGGCGTTTCGACAAAAACCATTTTTGTATTTGTTTTGAATGCTTTTTCAACATTAGTCGCATCAGCCGTATCGACGTAATCGAATTCGATTCCGTAATTTGCCAGAATTTTGCTGAACAGCCGAAAAGTGCCGCCGTAAGTATTGTCGCCGACAATGACGTGGTCGCCCGCTTTGACAAGTTTCAAAACCGCATCGGTGGCTGACATTCCCGAAGCAAAGGCAAACCCGTATTTGGCTCCTTCGAGCGCGGCAATGTTTTTTTCTAAGGCGAGGCGAGTCGGATTTTGCGTCCGGGCATATTCGAAACCTTTGTGCTTGCCTAAACCCTCCTGGGCATAAGTCGAAGTTTGATAAATCGGTACGGAAACAGCGCCGGTTGCGCTGTCCGGTTCATTGCCCGCGTGAATTGCAATAGTTGAAAATCCCATGAAATGCGAATTAATATCTAAAAATAAAAAAGCTTAATGATTTTAATGATAAAGGATATACTTGATTTGAATGAGCAAAATGGTAACTTGCCGGAGTGAAAAATGCAACCAGCTACAAATGTAAACGAAAAAATTCCAATTTGTGCTTATCTTTTCTCAAATTTGAGCCCGCAAGAATGACATTACACGAATTTAAGTCTGAGAAGCCTAAGTATTATCTTTATCGTCATATGTATTATGAAAATGAATTAATTCAACTTAGCACAAAGCAATTATTTTCAGCGTTGATAACCGTTCCCGAAAAGCGGTTGTCCTGAAAGATTACCGGTCATTTTCTGCCCGTCAAAAACCCGTTGACCATTGACGATGATTTGACTAAAACCTTCGGCGTACTGATGCGGCTGGTCAAAAGTTGCTTTGTCCGTAACCGTGTTTTCATCAAAAATTACAATGTCCGCGGCGAAGCCTTCGCGAATTTGCCCGCGGTCGCGCAACCCGAAAGTTTGTGCCGGAAGCGAAGTCATTTTCCGTATGGCGTCTTCCAGTGAAATGATTTTCAAGTTTCGCACATATTCACCTAAAACTCTTGCGTTGTTTCCGTAGCCGCGCGGATGCGGAGCGCCTTCACCGAATTTTCTGACCGAGCTGTCAGAAGCAATCATCGTGAACGGTTCGTCCAGGATATTTTTCACGTCTTCCTCGCTCATCACGCGGTAAACCATACTCGCGCCGCCTTTTTCATACATCTCGAAAATCTGTTCAATCTGCGCGCCGAGCTTCTTCTTACCTTTTGTCATTTGCGTAATCTCGGCGATGTTTTTGCCGTTAAATTCCGGGTTTGTTCGATAAAAAGCGACATAAGCGAAACTGAAATCCTTGAAGTTCTTTTTCTTCAAATCCGCTTTCATTTCCCTGACCATTTTTTCGCGGGTGGTTTTGTCCGCAAGGCGCTTTCTGCCTTCTTCGCGCCCGCCCGCAATCGCCCAACTCGGCATCCTCGAATCGAGCGAAGTTGAAGAAGCGGTATAGACATATTGGTCAATCGTGACAATCAAGCCCTTTGCCCGCGCCGCTTTCACCAAATTAATAGTCGTCGGGCTCCTTCCCCAAAGCGCTTTGCTGGAGATTTTGAAATGCGAGATTTCAACCGGCATATCGGCTTGTTCGCCGATGTTGATTGCTTCTTCGATAGCTTTCACGACTTCCGTTCCTTCGTCGCGGATATGACTTGCGTAAAGTCCGCCAAAGCCGGACGCAACTTTCGCCAAACCGACAACTTCAGAGGTTTTCGCAAAAGTCCCCGGCAGATAAATCAGTCCGGTCGAAAGACCGAGCGCGCCGTCCTTCATTGCCTGCTCAACCGCCTGTTCCATTTCTTTCTGCTCGTCGACAGTCGGCGCGCGATTGTCGAGACCCATTACTTTTGAACGCACGGAATTATGACCAATGAGCGTTCCGAGATTTACCGCCAGAGGTTGCTCTTTCATTTGTCCGAGAAATTTATTGATGTCGGTTGCCGAACCGCCGCAATTTCCCGTCACCAAGGATGTAACGCCCATCCGGATAAAATTTTCCGCGTTCGGATTGTTGAAAATATCTTCGACGTGCGCGTGAACGTCAATAAAGCCGGGGGCGACAATCTTATTCTGCGCGTCAATTATCTCCGTCGCTTCGTTCGGATTGATTCTGCCGACTTTGACGATTTTACCGTTCTTGATGCCGATTGCGCCGCGAAACCAGGGATTTCCCGTGCCGTCAATAATTCGAGCATTGACGATAGCTAAATCAAAGGCTTTTTCAGCCGCGGCAGAGATTTGTCCGCCTGGCAAAATCAAAAAGCTGAAAAGCAAAACACAGACTATAAAATTTTGAAAAAGTTTCATGCTTATTTACCTCGCTGATAGACGATTTTTCCGCCGACGATGGTCGTCACCGCCGCGCCTGTAAAATTCCATTTGTCAAACGGTGAATTTTTCGATTTTGATTTACTTTCAGAAGCTTTGTAAGTCCAAATCAAGTCCGGGTCGAGAATTGTCACATCGGCAATCGCTCCGACTCGCAAAGTTCCGCGATTTTCTAATTTGAAAATTTTCGCAGGATTAGTTGAGCATAATTCAATCAGACGCGCCAAATCAATAATTCCTTTATGAATCAATTCGTTAAAAGCCAGTCCGACAGCAGATTCAAGACCGGTAATTCCAAACGGCGCGCGGTCATATTCGAGAGCCTTCTCGTCGGCGTGATGCGGAGCGTGGTCGGTGGCAATGGCGTCAATCGTGCCGTCCTGTAAGCCTCCTAAAATTGCTTCGAGATGTTCCTCGCTTCTGAGCGGCGGCGACATTTTCGTGTTCGTATCATAACCTTCGACAATTTTATCGGTGAGTGTGAAGTGATGCGGCGTCACTTCGCAGGTAACATTTATTCCTTCATTTTTGGCGCGACGGACAATTTCAATCGCTCCTTTTGCAGAAATATGCGCGATGTGGATGTGTGTCCCAATTTCTTTTGCCAGAAGAATATCACGCACTGCGTCAATTTCTTCAGCCAGCGCGGGCATTCCTTTGAGCCCGAGCAGAAGCGAAATTTTTCCTTCGTGCATCACACCGCCTGTGGAAAGAGATTTATCTTCGCAATGATCAACTACCGGCAAATCAAAATCCTTCGCGTATTCCATCGCGCGGCGCATCATTCCGGCATTCGGCACCGGTCTTCCGTCATCGGAGACGGCAACCGCGCCCGCCGCCTTCATCTCGCCCATCTCCGCAAGTTCCGCGCCGTCCGAACTTTTCGTAATTGCGCCGACCGGAAAAACATTCACTAAACCGGCGTGCTCCGCCTGTTCGATCATATAGCGCGTAATGGCGGCATTATCGTTAATCGGCGAAGTATTCGGCATCGGACAAACGCTCGTAAAACCGCCCGCAACCGCCGCTGCACAACCGCTCGCAATCGTTTCTTTATGTTCCTGTCCGGGTTCTCTCAGATGAACGTGCAAATCAATAAATCCGGGGGCGACAATTAAACCCGTTGCATCGAAAACTTCTGCGTTTTTGGGCGCTGATTCATTTTGTCCGAGCCACGCAACAACTTTTCCGTTCTCGATTAAAAGATTCTTTCCGCTGTTTTGATTTTCTTTCGGGTCTATTAAATGACCACCTGCGATTAAAAGTTTCATTCAAATTTTGTAAGTTTTAGAATCAATAAACTTCACGCTATATTGCGCAAAAATGCTATCGGAAGATAAAAGCGTTAAGTTTTCGCTTATTGCTTGTGCAATTAAAAGACGGTCAAACGGGTCTTTGTGGATTTGGGGCAGATTTGCTACCGCCAAAGCGTGTTCGTGCGTGATTTCGAGTCGTATGAAATTGGTGCGGCTCATTCTATCAGGAACAAAAATTTCAGGTTTGTCTGGAAGATGAAGTTTACCGTTACCGTATTTTATGGCAATCTCCCAAACGCTGGCGGCTGAAAAGTAAAGGTTGGGGTTTCCGCTTTTCAGCAAGTTTTCAATATCCGGCGAAATTCGACTAACGAAACCGAAAAGCCAGAGAAAAATTTGCGTGTCAATTAAAATTTTCACTTTTCATCCACTCCACCAAAAGACCCCAAAAATTCTTCGGGTGTTTCATCAAAATCATCGGCAATCCAAATTTTACCTTCGTCCATTCCAAACCAATCTTCGTCAGATTTGACAGGAGAAACTTTTGCAATCGGTTTGCCGTCGCGTTCGATGATAACTTCTTCACCAGCTATCGCTTTCCGCAAAATTTCCGCCCAACTTTTTTCTGCCGTTTGTAATGTCATCTGTATCATTTTGTAAATCTCCTTGCGGTTATTTTAATCAAAAAACCTTTCGCTAATTTTATTTAGGCAACTCGAAGCAGAGTTTCGCGGACGTTTTGGGCAATCTCGACGGGATAAAAATAATTCGATGGGTAAAGGTAATCTTCGCCCGATTCGTCAACAATGCGAATATATACGTCTTTTGCCGCATTTTCATCAGGAAAAACTTCGTAGATTTTGCGGATTTCCAAATCTTCGCAATCTTCGTTTTTAATGCACAAAACAAAGTGTCTGTCTTTATGATTCATATCTTTAATCCAAAAATGTTTTGATTTTTGTATTTCTTTTTCCGATTCTATGTGCTTCATATCAATGCAGTTCGGCAAGTCTTATTCTACCATTTTGCAGTTTTACCTGGGCAATTCCTTTTAATTTCCCCAACGTCCATGACTGACTTTCTCTCGCAAATCAGTAATTTCACGGATTTTTGACCTGGTGGCAATTGTTGAAATTTCGGAAATTTTTCCGATTATCTCAAATACTTCACTCATCAGCCCGGATTTCCTCCAGTTGCTAGATACAAAACTGCCATTCGCACGGCAACGCCGTATTTTACTTGGTCTAAAATCAGAGAGCGCGAGCTATCTGCCACGTCCGAGGCGATTTCGATGCCGCGATTCATCGGTCCCGGATGCAGCACGATGGCGTCGGATTTTGCTAAATCGAGACGTTCCTGAGTCAAGCCGTAATGAATGGCGTATTCGCGCAGTGTTGGGAAGTAAGCTGAATCTTGCCGTTCACGCTGAATCCGCAGAATCATAACGACATCCGCGCCCTCAATCGCTTCTTCGACATTCGGCGCAACATACAAGTCTTTTTCAACGAGCGACTGAAAATCGCGGGGAACAAGCGTTTTCGGACCGGCAACTCTGACAGACGCACCGAGTTTGGTTAAAAGATGAATGTTTGAACGCGCAACGCGGGAATGCAGAATATCGCCGACAATCGCAACTTGTAAATTCTCGATTTTGCCTTTGTGTTCCCGTATCGTCATGGCGTCGAGTAGCGCTTGGGTCGGATGTTCGTTGGCGCCGTCACCGGCATTAACAATCGCTGCTTTGCTGACTTTTGCCAGTTGGTGCGGAACGCCTGCGCTCGAATGGCGAACGACGATGCAATCGGGCGCCATCGCGTCAAGATTCAAAGCGGTGTCAATCAGAGTTTCGCCCTTTGTTAAGGCTGAAGAAGAAACGCTGATATTGACTGCATCAGCAGATAGGCGTTTGGCGGCAAGTTCAAATGATGTGCGGGTGCGCGTAGAAGCCTCAAAGAAAAGATTGATAACGGTTTTGCCGCGCAATGTCGGAACTTTTTTTATTTCACGCGCATTTACTTCACGGAAATTCTCCGCAGTGTCGAGAATTCCGACAATTTCCGCCGCGGAAAGATTGCGGATTCCAAGTAAATCTCGGCGGCGAAACGGTTTATCCATTTTCTTTCCTATTTCTTTCGTAAAAAAAGCAAGGCTCAATACCTTGCTTTGGATAATCATTCACTCGGACGCTCGTAAATCCAGACAGCTTCCTCGTCGTCATATTCCTTGAGCATTACTTTGATAATTTCAGCTTTTTTTGTCGGCACGGTTTTGCCGATGTAGTCGGCTTGAATCGGCAATTCACGGTGTACACGCCCGCGGTCAATTAAGACGGCGAGCTGCACTTTTTTCGGACGTCCAAAATCCATTAATTGGTCGAGCGCGGCGCGAATCGTCCTTCCCGTATAAAGCACATCGTCAATCAAAACAATAATTTTATCGGAAATATCTTCGTCAAGTTCCGTCCGGTTGACAATCGGGTTTGCGCCGACGGTGGAAAGGTCGTCGCGGTAGAGCGTGATGTCGATAATTCCGAAAAGCGGGCGTATACCTTCTAAATCTTCGATTTTTTGCGCGATTCGCTCGGCAATCGGAACGCCGCGCCGACGTATTCCAACCAAATACAAATCCTTCGCGCCTTGATTCTCTTCGACAATCTCAGAGGCAAGGCGAGACAACGCCCGCTTCATTCGCGCATTATCCATAATCCGCGATTTTTCAACTAAATTAAGTTCGTCTGCCATTCTGCCAGAAATCGTAACACTGCACAGTTCAAAGTTTCAAGTTCAAAGTTTTTACATTTCACTTTTATCATTTATCATTTATCAATTTTAAGATGTCGAAATTTTACCAATCCATCATTCGCCCGCTTCTTTTTCGTTTTCCCACAGAAACGGCTCACGGGTTGGGAATTGATTCGTTAAAATTTGCTCTAAAGTCCAAAACCGCACAAGATTTTATCGCGGAAAAATTTGCGTGTGATGAATTTGGCGAACTGCAAAGGTTCGGTTTGAAGTTTAGAAATCCTCTCGGAGTCGCCGCGGGCTTTGATAAAAACGGCGTTGTTGTCAATCAACTTTCCGCGCTCGGCTTCGGTTTTGTCGAGGTCGGAACGGTAACTTTCAATCCGCAGAAAGGAAATGAAAAGCCGAGAGTTTTTCGTCTGCTTGAAGATAAAGCGTTAATCAACCGGCTTGGTTTTAACAACGAAGGAACGGCAAAAGTTGTTGGAAGATTGAAAAAATCACGTCCGAATTGCATTCTCGGCGTGAACATCGGAAGAAATAAAGATGTTTCAAATGAAAACGCCCTCGAAAGTTACTTGGCGAGCTTTGATCTTGCATCTGAAGTTGCAGATTACATCGCCGTCAATGTTTCCAGTCCAAACACGCCTCATTTGCGCGAACTGCAAAAAGCCGACGCACTCGAAGAACTTCTTAAAGCTTTGCAAAAGAGAAATCAAGAACTTCTCTCAAAACCGCTTTTAGTGAAAATCGCACCTGATTTGTCGGAACCGGAAATTGAAGCAATTGTGGATATCGCGCTTAGATTAAATTTAGCCGGAGTTATTGCGACGAATACGACCGTTAAAAGGGAAAATCTGCAAACCAAAAATGTTGAATTAATCGGCAGCGGCGGTTTGAGCGGAAAACCCTTGCAAAAGCGCTCAAACGAAGTTATCAAACAAATTTACAGATTTTCAAAAGGTACTTTACCGATTATTGGTGTGGGCGGAATTTTTGATGCGGAAGATGGATTTGAAAAAATCGCTTCCGGCGCGTGTCTATTGCAGGCTTACACGGGGTTTATTTACCAGGGGATAACATTTGCGCGAGACATAAATTTCGGTTTAGCGAGAATTATTAAAGAAAAAGGATTCGACTCGTTCGATGAAATAATCGGAATCAATTCTAAAAAGTTTTAACGCAGGGCACTGTAAAGATGTAAGATGCAGAGATAAGAATTATTTTGTGCTCGAATCATTTGTCGCTTTAGCCGTCAATTTTTTGCCGATTATTTATCTTGATTTGACACTCTAAACGCAAAAGTTATAATAAATTCTTTTGCGTTTTGCGCTCCTTTAATCGAAAGTTTATTCTAACAAGTAATGATTGTTGATTTAGTAACAATTAGAGACGCGGACATTTCGTTTGATTTTATATTAAAGCCCGATGAAATTGATTTGGACAGCGATGAGGCAAAACTCAAACATGAAATTAAAGTCGAAGGAAGTTTGAAAAAGGGAATCGCGCAAACGGATGTTCAAGGAAGTATTGACGCGAGAGTCGAGATCGAATGCAGTCGCTGTTTGCAAACGGCTGAACAATCTCTGGAATTTCCATTTAGTGCAACTTTCGTCACGCCCGAAAATTATACTGATGAAAAAGAAGCGGAACTAAAAGCTGATGATTTAGATGTTTCAATTATTGAAGATGATAAAATAGATTTAAAGGAGCTTGTCCGCGAACAGATTCTGCTTGCCATTCCCGTTCAAGTTTTATGCCGGGAAGATTGCAGAGGTTTGTGTCAAAAGTGCGGCGCGAGCCGAAATTTGATAGATTGTAATTGTGAAGAAAAAGAAATTGACCCGCGCTGGCAAAGCTTGCGCGAATTAGAAATTAAGAAGTAAGAGAGAAAATTATGCCAAATCCAAAAGGAAGACATTCAAAATCACGCAAAAATCAAAGACGCGCGCACGACGCGCTCAAATTGCCGCAATATTATCTTGATAAAGAAACGGGTGAAGCGTTGAAACCTCATCGCATCAACCCGACCACCGGAATGTATAAAGGTCGTCAAATAATTGATGTCAAAGAAAGCGAGTAATTATTTGCGAATGAAGTTTCGGATTTTGAATTTAATTTAAAAAAGTTTTTTTCCAAACAAAAATCCAAAAACTAAAATCCAAAAACTAAAATCCAAAATGGGACTTAACGCAGGTATTATTAGCACCGGACACAGCTACCCAAGCGGAGTTTTAACGAACGCCGATTTGGAAAAACTTGTGGATACCTCCGATGAATGGATAACTTCGCGCACCGGAATCAAGCAGCGGCGCAAAGCGGCTGATGACGAATATACTTCGCAATTTGGCGTCAAAGCGGCGCGCCAAGCTATTGAACGCGCCCAAATTGATCCTTTGGAAATTGATTTAATTGTCTGCGCAACAACTTCACCCGACCAAATCTTGCCTTCGACGGGTTGTCTGATACAAGCGGAACTCGGAGCCAATAATGCCGCGGCTTATGATTTATTCGCTGCCTGTTCAGGATTTTTATACGGACTAACGACTGTTGAATCAATGATTCGCACGGGGCAAATTAAATATGCGCTGGTTATCGGCGCGGAAGTTTTGACGAAATATGTTGATTATACAGACCGCTCGACTTGCGTCATTTTCGGCGACGGCGCGGGCGCGGCTCTACTTGCGCCGGTGGCGGAGGATAAAGGTATTTTAGCCACGAAAATTGTCTCTGACGGACGTTTTGCCGAACAGCTTTACGCGCCTGGCGGCGGGACGCGGATGGGAACGACGCACGAAACGATTGACAATCGCCAGCATTTTTTCAAAATGAAAGGCAACGAACTTTTCAAAATTGCTGTCCGGTCAATGACAAGTATTTCTCAGGAAATGCTTGAAAAGGCAAATTTTACGACCGACGATATAAAACTTTTTATTCCGCATCAAGCAAATCAAAGAATAACGGATGCGGTTGCCCAAAAGCTCGGCGTTGACGATTCGGTGGTTTACTCAAATATAGAGCAGCACGGCAATACTTCTTCGGCTTCAATTCCGATTGCGCTTGACGAATGCATCCAGGACGGAAAAATTGAAGAGGGTGATTTGGTTTTGATGGCGTCTTTCGGCGGCGGGGCGACTTGGGGCGCAACGCTTGTGAGATTCTGAAGATGACAAAAACCGCATTCATTTTCCCCGGTCAAGGTTCACAATCGGTCGGAATGGGAAAAGACATGTTTGATAATTTTCCCAAAGCGCGGGAAGTTTTTGAAGAAGCGGACGACGCGCTCGGCTTTTTGCTTTCCGAAATGTGTTTTTCCGGCACGGCGGAAGATTTAGCTTTAACCGCCAATACGCAACCGGCAATTTTGGCAACTTCGATGGCTGTTTTTAGCGCGATGGAGGCAGAAGGTTTTCCTTTGCCGGATTATGTCGCCGGACATAGTTTAGGTGAATATTCAGCATTAGTTGCGGCAAACTCCCTAAGTTTGAAAGAAGCTGTAAAGACTGTCCGCAAACGCGGAAAATATATGCAGAATGCCGTTCCCGTTGGCGTCGGGGCAATGGCGGCGATTTTAGGCTTGGATTTAGAGACGCTTAAAACTGCTTGTGAAGAAGCGGCAAAGAGCCAAGTTTGCAGTCCGGCAAATATCAATTCGCCTTCACAAGTTGTGATAGCAGGAAATGTGGAAGCGATTGACCGGGCGATTGAGATTGTAAAAGAGCGCGGCGCAAAACGAGCCGTCAAACTAAATGTTTCCGCGCCTTTCCATTGCGCTTTGATGAAACCGGCGCAAGATAAATTAACCGAAGATTTACGAGAGATTGATTTTCAGGATTTACGTTTTCCGCTTGTTGAAAATGTTTCAGCGCGGGAAAATAGCAAAGGCGAACGAGTGAGAACGGCTTTGAGCGAACAAGTTTCCTCGCCGGTTTTGTGGAAGGATACAATTGAATATTTAATTGAAAAAGGCGTCAAAACATTTATCGAGGTTGGCGCGGGTAAGATTTTATCGGGTTTGGTCAAACAAATTAACCGCGATGTTCGTTGTATGAACGTCGAGGATTCGGAGAGTTTAAGAAATAGTCTGGAGAGTCTTGGGAGTTCAGAAAGTCTTTAAGGTCAAACGGACTCAAGACTCTGGGAACTTTCCCCGACACTCAAAACATTTATAAAAACAGGAGATAATAAAATGTCAGAAGTACAAGAAAAAATTAAACAAATTATTGTTGATGAATTAGGAGTTGATGAAGGGGAAGTGACGGAAAATGCCCGCTTTATTGAGGATTTGGGCGCGGATTCACTGGATTTGGTTGAACTCGTGATGCGTTTTGAAGAGGAATTCGATATTGAAATTCCCGATGAAGATGCTGAAAAAATACAAAGTGTTCGTGATGCTTACGCTTATGTCGAGCAGCACAAAAATGCTTAATTTTTAGTGGTGAGCGCTAAACGATAAGCAGTAAGTTTTTTGCTTTCACTTACCATTTACCACTTACCACTTACTACTATTTATATGAAACGTCGTGTTGTCGTTACAGGACTCGGATTGATTACGCCGTGTGGAAATGATGTTGCCACAACCTGGGCATCAATTACTCGCGGTAAAAGCGGTGTCGGTTTTATCGAAAAGTTCGATACCGAGAAATACTCCGTAAAAATCGCGGCGGAAGTCAAAAATTTTGACCCGCTAAATTTTTTGGAGAAAAAAGAAGCGCGGCGGATGGGCGCATTCACGCATTTTGCAATTGCGGCATCGGACGAAGCCATCAAACACAGCGGACTTGTCATTGACGATTCCAACGCCGAAATGATTGGCACTTATATCAGCAGCGGAATCGGCGATTTCTGGGCGATTGAGCGAGAGCACGATAAACTTTTGTCGGGCGGACCCGACCGCGTATCGCCTTTTTTTATTCCGCAATCAATCGTTAATCTGGCGGCGGGCAACGTTTCAATCAGGCACGGCGCGAAAGGTCCGAATACGGCAACCGCTACCGCCTGCGCGGCTGGAGCGCACGCCATCGGCGACAGTTTCAGATATATCGAACGCGGCGATGCCGACGCGATGATTTGCGGCGGCGCCGAAAGCGCGATTACTCCGATGTCAGTCGCGGGTTTTGCTTCTTTGAAAGCGCTTTCCACGCGAAATGACGATCCGCAAAAAGCGTCGCGTCCATTTGACGCCGAACGCGATGGTTTTGTCATCGGCGAAGGCGCAGGCATCATAATATTGGAAGAGCTTGAGTTTGCTAAAGCGCGCGGTGCTAAAATTTTCGCCGAGATTGTCGGGTATGGAATGAGCGGCGATGCTTTTCACATTACCGCACCGGATGAAACTGGTTCGGGTCCCAAACGAGTAATGCAAAAAGCGTTGAAAGATGCGGGAATTCAGCCTGAGCAAATCGGTTACATAAATGCTCACGGAACTTCGACGCCGTATAACGACAAATTTGAAACTTTAGCCATAAAATTGGCTTTCGGCGAACACGCTAATAAAATTGCCATCAGTTCAACAAAATCGATGACTGGACACGGGCTCGGCGCGGCAGGCGGAATTGAAGCGGTTTTCAGTGTTCTGGCGATTCACGAAAATGTTTTGCCGCCGACTACTAATTACGAATTTCCTGATCCGGATTGTGATTTGGATTACATTCCAAACGAAGCACGAACTGCGGAAGTCGAATATGTTTTGTCAAATAGTTTCGGCTTTGGCGGAACAAATGCGTGTCTGATTTTTAAGAGATACAATGAGTAGCCAGAAACCAGAATTCAGTAACCAGCATAAATTTATGCTTCTACTAACTTCTACCTTCTGCCTTCTGCCTACTTGCCTACTAATTTATGAAAATCATTGTTTTGATGAAACAAGTTGCCAACAAAGACGCGGTCTTGCGCGTTGGCAGAGATGAAAAATGGATTGATGAGTCCGATATTGCTCATCAAACCAATGAATCTGACGGCTACGCGCTCGAAGAAGCCTTGCGGCTCAAGGAAGCAAAAGGCGAAGGCGAGGTTGTCGTCTGCACACTTGGCGCGCAAACAGCAAAATCCGTTTTGAAAGATGCTTTGGCGCGCGGCGCGGATAGAGCAATTCACATTGTTAATGAAAACGAAAACAGACTGTCGCCTTATCAAATCGCTAAAACTATTGCCGATGCAATCAGGGAAGAGAATGCCGATTTGGTTTTCACAGGACTTCAATCCGATGATGCAAGTTACGGTCAGACAGGCGTGATTTTGGCGGAACTTTTGCGGATTCCGCACGCGACTATTGTGATTGATATTGATCGTGCGAATTTGAATGAAAATCTCCGCGTCAAACGAGAACTCGAAAGCGGTTGGTACCAATGGTTTACGTATCAATTGCCCGCGCTCTTAACGATTCAATCAGGCATTTCGCAAATTCGTTACGCGAGCCTAAAAGGTATTATGGCGGCAAAAAAGAAAGAAATTAAAGAAGTCAACGCTTCCATCGAAAATTTTGATTCGGCGCAGCACATTCAAAAAGTTTATCTTCCGCTTAAAACCAAACAAACACAGATGCTCGGAAACGGTGATGTAAAAGCCGGCGCGGTTGAATTAATTGAGAAATTAAAAACGGAAGTCAGAGTTTTATAACCAAAGGGTAATCTGTAAATGATGCATAAATAGCGGTTAGAAATTTACATTGATAATTTGAAAAATATGATTTTAGTATTTATCGAAAATAAAGATTGTGTATTGAATAAAGTCTCGCTCGAAGCGCTCGCCGCCGCTCAAAGCATCGGCAAAGATTTGGGTTTGAGTGTGGCAGCCGTCATCCCGTGTGATAAAGATTGTGGTTTAGCTCAAGAGTTAGCAGGCTACAATTTGGAAAAAATTATTATTGCGAAAAGCAATAAACTCGGAATATACACGCCCGATGCATATGCTGATGCGTGGGAAAATGTGATAAAAGCGACAAACCCAAAATATATCGTGATGGCGCACACTTATCAGGTGCGAGATTTTGCGCCGAAACTCGCTGCGCGTTTGGGCAAAGAAGTTGTCGGAGATTGCATTCGCTACCGCAATGAAAACGGAAAACTTGTTTTTACACGCCGCATTTTTCTTGGCAAATTAGACGCTGACGTAACAATTGACGGAGACGCGCCATATTTTATAACGTTTCAATCAGGCGCATTTCGCGGCGAGAACGCTGAAAAGGGAAGTGGCGCAAGTATTGAAACAATGGAAGTTGAAGTCGGCGAGCCGCGGATGCAGGCGGAAGAGCCGTTTCAAGAAGTAAAAGCATCGGTTGATTTAACAAAGTCGGGAATAATCGTGGCGGTTGGTCGCGGCATAAAATCACAGGAAAATATCGCCCAAGCCCAAGCGCTTGCCGATGCGCTCGGCGCAGACCTCGCTGCATCGCGTCCGATTTGCGATGCCGAATGGCTGCCGATTGACCGTCAAATCGGCTCGAGCGGTCAAACGGTTGCCCCAAAGGTTTATATTGCTCTCGGAATTTCTGGCGCGATTCAGCATATCGTCGGTATGAAGAATGCTGGAACAATCGTGGCAATTAATAAAGACAAGGAAGCTCCGATTTTTGATATTGCCGACTACGGAATTGTCGGAGATTTGTTTGAAGCCCTACCCGTGATGGTTGAAGAAATAAAAAAAGCAAAAGGTTGAACTTAATTTTCAGCTAAATAAAAAAGCCTTTAGAAATTAATCTTAGAGGCTTTTTATTTATTATCTGAATAAATCTTGTTTTCAGTTAGATCATTCCGCCTTTATCTTTTGAGCTTTCGTCCAATTCAAAGCGATTGCGGTCGCGTTTTTCCATCTTCTCTAATAGGTCGAGCGGTTCGTTATCCTGATAATCAATACCCATTGCGTGCGCGTTTTCTTCAACATCGGATTGGTCGGGTGTTGGATTATGACCGAAAACCGATTCTGACCCGGTGCTGTTGACATCAGCCCAGTCCGCGTCAATATCACCGCCGGAATCAGCCGGAGAAGATGAATGATGCTCAAAAAGACGTTCTTTTAATTCGTTTGGCGCTTGCGGAGCATGAGCAATTTCCTCGTCCATAAACTCTTTTATATCCTGATCGGGCGGTGTTTCTTTTTCGTAAAATTCCAAATCCTTTCCGGTCATAATTTCTACCTCTGCCTACTTAGATTGAGAAAAGCATAACATACCGATAACGAGAAAGTGAAAACAAACAGTTAAATGAAAACTATAGACTGCGACGAAGGAATTTCAAATCGTTTGCGGCAGCGCATGTTTTTGCACATGAGCATATCATCCACGCGCACCATATAATCACGCGATTTATCCATTTGCACGCGTTCATGTTGATTGAGATTTCGCGGCAAGTTTTTTTTCTTCGTCCGCTTGAGCCAACGGACATCGTAGTCGTTTCGCTCACGACAATTAGGACAAGCAAAACTTGCCTTTTTTATTTCCTGTTTTTCGTCGAAAATATCTTTTTCCTGCATAAAATATAAACCACAGACAAGCACAATTTGATAGCAAAACGATTATAAACCATCTTTGTTTATCTGTAGTTAATTTTCTTCCGGCAAATCTCTCAGGTATTGAAAGCTGTAAATCCCCGTTTCGTGACCGTCTGAGAAATGAAAATTAAGCGCGTAGCGACCCACAATTGAGATGGAGGAAAACGACAAGTCATCGGCTAACAAATCAGACTTTAGAATTTTTTCACCCGTCCATTCGTTAATACACCCGGCACACGGACACGACTTTCTCAGATGAGCCGCGTTATAGGTATTTTCTTTACCGTCTGACCATTTTATAAGGAGTTCGCTGTCGTTTTCTTCGACAATTTCGGTTGGCTCAATCATCAGATTTTAGAATTTTTTCGATATCTCTCGCGGTTACGTCGTAATGAGACGCTTGATAAATTACTTTTCCGTTTTTCAAAACAATTGCCTGCGGGGATTCATGTCTGACACCTGTTTTTGCGGCTATGGCGGATGAAACGTTGCGCGCCTTTTGGACAATAACCAAATTTATGTCAGCTTTGGCATCGGAAATTTCCTGATAAACTCCCGCGCTAATCGGACAAGTCGTGCTGTGCTTGAACAAAACCACCGGTTTCTCACCGGATTCGTTGATCAGTTGTTCCAATTTTTGAATTGTATCTAGTTCAATAAAGTTTGCTTTCATAATTTAATTATAGCTTCCCGCATTCTGATATGCATTTGGCGAAGGCGGAATGTTTGACGGAAAATTATTCAAATTGTTTGAAGGCGGCAACACAATTACCAATCAATTATTCACCAAATAAATTTTCTCTATATAATCCCTGAGCATTCTATCGCTGGAAAATTGCGGTGTCAGCGTTATCAGGGAATTTTTCATCCGCCGAATCCATTCCTTCGATAAGCCATCCGCATCTTTTGCATAATACGCGGGAATAACTTCGGTTTCCAAAACTTGATAAAGGGAATCGACATCGTCTGCATCAATTTTTTCAATGTCTGTTTCGTCCTCATCTTTTGATACGCCGATCGAAAATCCGTTTTCTCCGTTAAAGCCTTCAATCCACCAACCGTCCAGAATCGAGAGATTGAGACCGCCGTTCATTGCCACTTTTTGCCCGCTCGTGCCGCTGGCTTCGAGCGGGCGGCGCGGTACATTAAGCCAAACGTCAACGCCTTGAACAAGGTAGCGAGCCACTTCCTGATCGTAGTCTTCCAAAAAAACGGCACGCCGCTGCCACTGTGAATTTTCATCAAAACTCATCAGATTTTGCAGGATTTCCTTGGCGCTCCGGTCTTGCGGATGCGCCTTTCCGGCAAAAACAAACTGGACGGGTTTCTCGGCGTTGTCCACTATTTTAACTAATCTTTCCAAATCTTTTAGGAGCAGATTCCAGCGCTTATAAGCTGCCACGCGCCGCGCAAAACCGATTGTTAAAACGTCGGGTGAAAATAATTTATTAGTGTTTCTGTGTTCATTGATAGTGTTGTGCGAGCCGATTTCAGGTGAAAAAGTTTTTTGGCGAATAAATGAAACGAGTAATTGCTTTAATAACCTGTGTGTTTTCCAAATCTCAGCATCAGGAATCTTCTCGAGTGCTGCGCGCCAGGTTGTTTCATTCGACAATACCTGAGACCAGTTTTTTCCGACATGTTTTTCGTAAAGCGTCTGAAAAACGGGCGCTATCCAACTCGGTGCGTGAACGCCGTTTGTAACGTGAGTGATCGGGACATCTCCGGTTTTTGTATTTTCAGGAAACATCTTAAGCCACAAATCACGCGAAACCTCACCGTGTTTTTCGCTCACGCCGTTTGCCGAGCGTGTCAGACGGAGTGCGAGCGGCGTCATTCCGAACCACTCAGCGGAATCATCCGGATGGACGCGCCCGAGCGCAAAAAGCTCTTCTTTGGAAATTTTCAGCGCAGAGATAAAGTTTTTGTCGAAGCAGCCTTCGATAGCATCGGTCGAAAACGTGTCGTTTCCAGCTGATACTGGTGTGTGAGTTGTGAAAACACATTTTTTCTTGACGAAATTAACTGCATCGTCAAAGCTCGAATTTTCGTTTGCATCTAAATATTCTCGCGCCAGCTCCAGAGTCAAGAATGCGGAATGTCCTTCGTTTAAATGATAAACCGCCGGTTCTATATCCAATTTCCGCAGAAGTCTGACACCGCCGATGCCGAGGATTTTCTCCTGGACAATACGCGTTTCCGTGTCGCCGCCATATAAATGCCCGGTAATAAAGCGATCAATTTCGGTGTTTTGCTCGACATTTGTATCGAGCAAATAAAGAGAAATTCTTCCGACCCGGGCAAGCCAGGCTTGGGCGAAAACTTCTTGACCGCGAATGTGAATCGAAATTAAAATTCGATTATTGTCTTTGTCCAAAACGGGCGTAAGCGCAAGCTCGGTTTCAAACGAATCTAAATAAAGTTCCTCCTGCAAGCCTTCGTGGTTTATTTTTTGCCGAAAATAGCCGTAACGATAAAATAAGCCGATGGCAACGAGCGGCACATTCATATCGCTGGCAGACTTTAAATGGTCGCCGGCTAAAATTCCGAGTCCGCCCGAATAAATTGGGAGAGAATTATGAACGCCGTATTCAGCGCAAAAGTATGAAATCGGATTTTTGCTGCTAATCTTTCTAAAATTCTTTGGTGGAGCAGATATATAACTCTCAAAATCTCTGGAAAAATTTTGCAGTCTTTCTAAGTAATCAGCATTCATCGCTTTTTGCCAAAGCCGAAGTTCGCTTACCTTTTTTAGAAATAGACGTGGATTTTGTTCACAATCGTCCCAAAGCTGAGAATCTATATCGCGAAATAAATTTGTGGCTTCCGGTTTCCAAGACCAAAAAAAATTCCACGACAGAGTGTCTAAAAATCGGAGGTTTTCAGGAATTTCGCGATTATAGTAAAAATCTTTTCTAAAGTTCTGTTCCGTCTGTAATCTTGTTGCTGTTTGCATATTCCTCTCAGTCTCAATTAAAGAATCCTTCATCATAAATTAGAATTATTCACTCGGGTGTCAAAAGGTAAAGTAATCACGAAACTATAAACTATCAAATTTTAAGTATCAACTTAATTGGTGAAATCAATGAGAGTGTATTTTTCGAAGTTAAAAATTTTGATGTTTTACAAACTGTTGCGCATCAATTTCTGAAAAGAAAACCAGATAAATTGTCCGGGGGGCTTCTTTTTTTGTCACAAACTCTTTTATTGCTTCGGATGAAATTTTAGCGGCTTCGTATTTTGGGTAGGCAAATACACCGGTTGAAATTGAAGGAAAAGCAACTGATTGAATATTATTTCTAAACGCTAAGCTAAGCGAGTTTTTATAACAATTGGCAAGTAGTTCCGCGTCTCGACCTTCGTTTATCCCGTAAACAGGACCGACCGTATGTATCACAAATCTCGCCCTTAAGTTTCCGCCGCCGGTAATTACGGCTTCGCCGGTCGGCAAACCTTCAGGAAGTTGTTGACGGCGAATTTCTCGGCATTCGTCTAATATTTGCGTCCCGCCGGCGCGGTGGATTGCGCCGTCAACTCCGCCGCCGCCAAGTAGCGTTGAGTTTGCCGCGTTGACGATGGCATCGACATTTTCTTTAGTAATGTCGCCAACTTTGACAATTACGCGGTTGTTCAAGAATTCGTTGTTCATTCTTTATACTTGAAAGACCTAAGCTTTTAGTTATTGACTGATATTAAGGATACTTGACATCTTAGTATAGAAAAAGTGAAAAAATTATCTTTATCGTAAAAATTGTCACAAACTCCATATCAGTGGTGTTTTGTAATTAGAAAAGGAAAAATTAATTTTTATTTATATACAAAAAATCTAAATAAGGAGAAACCGTTTATGTCTTGGTTATACTCGATAATTTTCGCTAGTCTGCTAATTTCATCCGGCGGCAATTTGCCGGAAATTAATAATTATAATTATTCTAATTTCAGCTCTAAAAACGTTTTTAAATTTGACGAGACCGAAAGATTCGAGCAATCCTATCCGCTCAACGCTAACGGCACAGTCAGCGTTTCAAATGTTAACGGCTCAATAACCGTAGGGACGTGGGATAGAAACGAGGTCAAATTCGAATATGTCAAAACCGCTGATACAAAAGAAGGCTTGTCGGAGATTGAAGTCAAAATCGATGCACGACCTGACGTCTTCAGCGTCGAAACCAATTACGGCGATTGGCGACGCAAAAATTCCGGTGAGCGTCGAAATTACGGCAAACTGCAAATCGAATATCGCTTGGTTGTGCCGCGCAATGCAGTTTTAGACGATATTGAAACAGTCAACGGCTCGGTCAGCATCACAAACGCGGGAAACTCAACGAAAGCCTCGGCTGTCAATGGTGAAGTTCGCGCAACAAATCTAGGCGGCGCGGCAAATCTTTCGACCGTCAACGGAACGGTTGTCGCTGATTTTGACCGGCTGGAAGCAAAAAGCAAAATTTCATTAAACACGGTCAACGGAACGGTTGAACTGATTATTCCATCTGACGCCAACGCAACCGTCAAAGCCGATACGGTTAACGGAAACATCAGCAACGATTTCGGTTTACCGGTCCGCAAAGGCGAATACGTCGGGCGCGATATGTACGGCAAAATCGGCAGCGGCGACGTGCAAATTCGGCTGAATAGCGTCAACGGCGCATTATCTGTCAGACGCAAAAACGGCGCATTATCTGTCAGACGCAAAAACGACGGTAAAAATCTTAATCCCGCGACAAATCTTCTGAAATCAAAAAATCAAAACGATTGGAACGACGGAGATTTTGAAAATAATTCCGGTATAAGACCGCCGAAATCCCCGAAACCGCCTAAGACTGCGAAGTCGCCAAAGTCTCCGACAATAAATATTGATATCGACAATGATGAAATTAATAAAGCGATTAAGGAAGGTGTAGAGGAAGGATTAAAAGAAGCCCAAAAGGAACTTCGTAAAATAAAACCCGAACTCGAAAAAATACACTTGGAAGGACTCAAACAAGCCGAGCTCAAAATAAATTCCGAGCAGATGAAAGCGCAAATCAAACAAGCGCAGGAAAAATATAGAGAAGCATTCGCGCGAATGTCGAACGCAAATTGGACATTCGGCTCGCCAAGCATTGAAGAAAAGAGCGAGAGTTTCGTCGTCAAAGGAACGCCGAAAGTGACGATTGAAGCCGGAAATTTTACTGTTTTCGTGCGCGGTTGGGATAAACCGGAAGTTCAGTACGCGGTGACGCGCATCTCAAAAGTTCAAAACGGGCAAATGCCGCTTGATTTGAATGCGACGCAAGCTGGCTCGGACGTGAATATTAAAGTTTCAAACTCGACTGATGCAGCAAACAAAGATTTTTTATATGAAATGAATCGCGCCCGGATTGAAGTTTTTGTGCCAAGAAAATCGAATTTGAAAATCGTCACGAGCGGCGAAATCCGGCTCGAAGGCGTTTCCGGCGAAATTGATTTGCAAGGCGCGGACGAAACAGTTGATGTGCGCGACGCCGGCGGTAAAATAAGTGTCGGAACAGTTGACGGAAGAATTCGCCTGATTGGTTTTCGCGGCGTGTTTGACGGAAAAACCAACCACGGAATGATGAATTTGGAAGGTGATTTTCAAAACTTGGCGGCACAAACCGTTGATGGCACAATCATTCTGACTCTGCCGGAAAACCCTAACGTTACTATCGAATCAAATCGAAAGAATATTCAAACCGACGGCGTAACGCTCAATTATATCGGCGACGGAAAAAGCACATCAACGTTGAAATTCGGAAACGGCGGCGGTATTCATAAGCTTTATACCACCGCCGACGGAAAAGTTATCGTTCGCAGCGCAACTGAAATGAAAATAAATTAGCAAAAAATTATTTTTGCAATTCGGCAAAACAACAAATTTTATGTTATTCAAAAACTTTTCCGGCTGGTGTAATCGTTACGCTTTCGGCTTTCACGCGAATCGGATAAGTTGAAATCGTCTTGTCTTCCGCCAGAATTTCCGCAGGTTTTTCGGCAGCGTACGAAACTGTTCCGGGTTTGTTGTTAACGATTGCGTCACGCAAACCCTGAGCGTCTTTTGTAATCATCACAACCCGCATATTGTTTGATGACAAATGAGTTTTTATCGCGCGATTAACATCCTCCAGAGTCAACTTTGACAAAGCCGTTTTCGTATATTCGTTGAAGTTCCCGGTGCCGTAATAACGGCTGTCGAGGGCGTATCCAAGTTCGGCATCCTTCGTCTGCGTCAGGATATTGACGTATTTAATCAAAAAGTCGCGGGTTTCCTCAAATGTCTGTTGGTCTAAACCGTTTTTGACTAATTTATCGTATTCGTAAAGCGCGGCGCGAAGTGTAAAGTTTGCGTTAATCGGCTCAACGGGACGAATCCAAATCTGGAAAATCTGCTGCTGACGTGCCAGATTCGGGTCAGGCTGAAACTGAGACATTCCGCGCGGAAAATATTCGATGTATGCATAATCGCCGTAATTAAGCCCGCGTTTTTCTCGCAGCTGTCCATAAAGATAGCTGTTGGAAGAACGATGCTGACCGAAATACGACGCCACCAGAGCGAGCGCGGCGTAATCCTTACCAGCCCGATTAACGGCAATCGGAAATCCGAGCGAAATTGCCGTCGCGCGTGTTTCACGCTCAACTATTTCTATCTTCATTCCGGTTTCAAGCTTTGGAGCAGGAAATTTTCGCGCCTGTTTTCTGCCCTTCGGAAGTTTTGCGAAATCAGTCGCCATTCGTCCGGAAAATCTTGGGTCGAAGCCGCCGGAAAGCCCGACGACCAGATTTGCCTGAGTGTAATTTTTCGCGTAAAAGTCGCGCACGTCCGGCAGAGTTATTCGCTCCAAACCGCTGATTGTTCCCATACTGTGGTGCGCGTACGGGTGACCTGCATAAATAATGTTGTAGAGGCGTTCCTTGCCGAGTTCTTCGTCGTTTCCTTCACGCAGACTCGTTTTCAAAAAATTTATCGCATCTTGTTTGAGCCGCGTGAAATCTTCTTCACGAAAGCCCGGTTCAAGCAGCATCTGACGAACCAAATCATAATATTTATCGAGATTGTCAACGTGAGTTGAACCGATAAAAGTTGTCATTTCCTTATCCGACTGCCAGCTGAAACCGGTTGCCATCGGATAAAATTGTTCGACAATTTCGTCGTAAGTCAGTTTTCTGCTGCCGCCCTGTGCGAGCATCGCGGCGGTCAAGGACGCTAAACCTTCTTTGCCCTGTGGGTCGTCAACCGAACCGGTCAAAAATTGAATGCGCGTGGAAATTATCGGAGATTTACTCGGCTGAAAAACGGTTGCCAGTTTTGAACTCATTGGTTTTGGAGATGTTTTCAGACGCTTTTGAGCGTGAGCGAAAGTCGTGAGCAGCGAAAAAATCATCACCGCAGACAAAACGCAGAAAAGAAGCGGAGAAAAAATATTATCCATTATCCATTTTCTATTTTTCATTATTATTTCCCTCCATTTTTCTTCGCCGTCAAAGTGACGATTGTTTGATTGTTGTCAACAAAATATTTGTTGGCAAAAAAGCGTA
>MWVV01000041.1_pt1 | contig 45939 bp, 30 predicted proteins | sample 1047281 | NCBI WGS metagenome assembly MWVV01 (sample SAMN06349986, study PRJNA376086) | soil metagenome | isolation source: PT-2 sample Antarctic (ecotone) soil | place: Antarctica | collected 2015-01-13 | reverse complement strand
CTATTATTGCCACTCTAAAGGGTAATAATACTACCTGAGACACAACCGCTTACACAAATAGACCATATCTGTAAACACACCAAAGTCTGTGTTATAGTCCGAAAATGGATGTGCATGATGAGCAAACAGCCCTTGTTAAGCATGGATCTGACCTTCGGGCGGCGCTGCGCAGCGCCCTTTCGCTTTGGGCAGACGCCACCACAGACGCCACAACACGGCGCCGTCATGAACTTTTAAAGGGGAAGGCGAAAGTCGTCGAGGACTTTTTTGCCTTCGTCGAGAAGCACCCTGGGGAAGTGGCACCGGAAGATGTGAAGCGTTGGCAGCGGAGGCTTGAGGAAACCTTGCGCCCGGCGACCGTCTACGTCCGCATCTCGCTGCTGTCATCCTTCTACGAGTGGCTGATGCGCGACCCCGTCCTTGCTCGCTTCGTGTTGAATAATCCTGTCCGGGGCGCACGCCCTCGTGCCCCGAAGCCCTACCAGACTGAGTCGGTCAAGTCTTTCACAGACGAAGAGCTGATCACACTTGTCGAACACATCGGTTTGCTAGCTGCCGGAGAGGGTAATCTGGTCGCTAAAAGAGACTATGCCCTGTTGCGACTCTACGTGGCCACGGGCTGGCGGCGGGAGGAAGTCATCTCTCTGCGCGGGTCGGATGTCTGTGTCACAGACAAGTTGGTGGTTTCGGGTAGGGCGAAGGGCGGGCACTATCACGCGAAAGAAGTGCGCGACCCAGAGGTGAAGGACGCACTTCTCGACTACTTGGCGATGGCAGGGCGTCTGCACGCTCTCAAGACTGACGCGTCGCTCTGGACGCGGCACGACAATGCAAAGCTCTCGGGGGAGCAACTCACCTCTCACGCCTTCGTGAGGAATCTGAAATTGTACGCGCGCGCCGCCGGGCTGGGCGACGTTCATCTGCACCAGACCCGGCACACCTTCGCGAGAATGGTCTCGGAGGAGACGGGCTCGATCTCGGCCACGCAGGACGCGCTCGATCATCGTAATCGGGCGACGACAAGCCACTATGTCCAGCGCATCAGTATTAAGCGCGATCTCTACAGCGAAAGCATTGGAGAGCGGTTGAAACGTAAAATAGAGAAAACGAAAGCTGATTAAAAGGAGGTATCAGATAGATTGTGTAAACGGTAATAATCAACTTAACCTGATTCGCGAAAGGAATGATTATGCCGATTACCTCAGAACTGTTAGACGAACTGCTCAAGGACTACAAGTCGCCCGAAGACATGTTCGGCGACGATGGTCTGTTGCAACAACTCACCAAAGCAGTGGTCGAACGCGCCTTGCAAAGCGAGATGACTCACCATCTCGGATATGAGAAGCACGACCCCGCCGGTCAGCACTCCGGCAACTCCCGCAATGGCAAGTCCGCGAAGACCATCAAAGGCAAGCGTGGTCAGATACAGATTGATGTGCCGCGTGACCGCGCCTCGGAGTTCGAGCCACGGCTCATCAAAAAGGGACAAACGCGCTTCGATGGTTTCGATTGACTTGCATCATCTCGATGTACGCCAGAGGCATGACGTGCCGCGAGATCAAGGCGCATCTCCAAGAGATTTATGGAGTGGAAGTCTCGCCTGACTTGATCTCAACCGTCACCGACTCAGTGGTCGATGAAGTCCGCGCGTGGCAGTCACGCCCGCTCGACCCCGTGTATCCGATTCTGTATCTCGATGCCTTGCAGGTCAAAGTCAAAGACCAGGGCAGAGTCTCGAACAAGGCCATTTACCTCGCCATCGGCGTCAATATGCAGGCTTGAATTCAACTTGTAAGTGCAACTTTTGAACTTGGTCAGGGAAAGGCAAGCTGCGGTAACATCCGTGCTGCTTCAACCGCCAAGTTAAAAGGAGCACCGATTGAGTTACACGCAGCTTACCCGTGAGCAAAGATACCAGATTTACGCCTTGAAGAAAGCAGGCCACAACCGCACACAGATCGCGCGCAACGTGGGCGTGCATAAGGCGACCGTTGCGCGCGAACTTGTGCGCAACCTGGGCGAGCGCGGCTACCGCCCTAAACAAGCCGACGAGTTAGCCCGCGAGCGCCAAAAGCAGCGAGTCAGGCCGCGCATTCAGCCGGAAACTTGGCGGCAGGTCGCACACTTGCTCGCCCAGCAGTGGAGTCCCGCCCAGATCAGCGGTCGCCTCACGCTGGAGCAGCAACCGACGGTGAGCCATGAGCGCATTTATCAATACATCTATGCGGACAAGCGGGCGGGCGGCAGTCTCCACCACCACTTACGCTGCCAGAAACAGCGCCGCAAACGCTATGGCAGCTATTCGCGGCGCGGGCACATCCCCGCCCGCCGCTCCATTGATGAACGCCCGACGGTCGTTGACCGGAAAGCGAGGCGCGGCGATTGGGAAGCCGATACCATCATCGGACAGAACCATCACCAAGCCATCGTGAGTCTGGTTGACCGTAAGTCGAAGTTGACACGGTTAGCTAAAGTCACACGCAACACGGCGGAGTTGGTCGGACGAGCTATGACCACCCAGTTACAGTCGCTTGAGGTCAAGACCATCACCTCTGACAACGGGAGAGAGTTCGCCCGGCATCAAGAGGTCGCCGCGCAACTCTCTGCCGACTTCTACTTTGCTCATCCCTACTCGTCGTGGGAGCGCGGCGTAAACGAGAACACCAACGGGCTGGTCAGGCAATACTTCCCCAAGAAATCCGATTTCTCAAAGATCACTGATAAGCAGATCAACAAAGTCGTGGAACGGCTCAACCAGCGCCCGCGCAAAACACTCGGCTACAAAACACCGAATGAGGTATTCTTCAAACTACCTCTTGTTGCACTTACTACTTGAATTCACGGGCTTGAATTCAACTTGTAAGTGCAACTTTTGAACTTGGTCAGGGAAAGGCAAGCTGCGGTAACATCCGTGCTGCTTCAACCGCCAAGTTAAAAGGAGCACCGATTGAGTTACACGCAGCTTACCCGTGAGCAAAGATACCAGATTTACGCCTTGAAGAAAGCAGGCCACAACCGCACACAGATCGCGCGCAACGTGGGCGTGCATAAGGCGACCGTTGCGCGCGAACTTGTGCGCAACCTGGGCGAGCGCGGCTACCGCCCTAAACAAGCCGACGAGTTAGCCCGCGAGCGCCAAAAGCAGCGAGTCAGGCCGCGCATTCAGCCGGAAACTTGGCGGCAGGTCGCACACTTGCTCGCCCAGCAGTGGAGTCCCGCCCAGATCAGCGGTCGCCTCACGCTGGAGCAGCAACCGACGGTGAGCCATGAGCGCATTTATCAATACATCTATGCGGACAAGCGGGCGGGCGGCAGTCTCCACCACCACTTACGCTGCCAGAAACAGCGCCGCAAACGCTATGGCAGCTATTCGCGGCGCGGGCACATCCCCGCCCGCCGCTCCATTGATGAACGCCCGACGGTCGTTGACCGGAAAGCGAGGCGCGGCGATTGGGAAGCCGATACCATCATCGGACAGAACCATCACCAAGCCATCGTGAGTCTGGTTGACCGTAAGTCGAAGTTGACACGGTTAGCTAAAGTCACACGCAACACGGCGGAGTTGGTCGGACGAGCTATGACCACCCAGTTACAGTCGCTTGAGGTCAAGACCATCACCTCTGACAACGGGAGAGAGTTCGCCCGGCATCAAGAGGTCGCCGCGCAACTCTCTGCCGACTTCTACTTTGCTCATCCCTACTCGTCGTGGGAGCGCGGCGTAAACGAGAACACCAACGGGCTGGTCAGGCAATACTTCCCCAAGAAATCCGATTTCTCAAAGATCACTGATAAGCAGATCAACAAAGTCGTGGAACGGCTCAACCAGCGCCCGCGCAAAACACTCGGCTACAAAACACCGAATGAGGTATTCTTCAAACTACCTCTTGTTGCACTTACTACTTGAATTCACGAGGGGATTAAAGAAGTTCTTGGCATGTGGGCGTCGGAAAATGAAGGAGCCAAGTTCTGGCTCTCGATTATTACGGAGTTGAAGAACCGCGGGGTCAAAGACATTTTCATCGCCTGTGTGGATGGCCTCAAAGGTTTTCCCGAAGCCATCGAGACCATCTATCCGCAGACGCAGGTGCAGCTTTGTCTGGTGCATCTGATGCGCTTTTCTTTAGCCTATGTCTCGTTCAAAGATCGCAAAGCGGTGGCCGCAGACCTCAAGCTGATTTATCGCGCCGTGACCGCGGCGGAAGCCGAGCAGCACTTGGCCGCCTTCGCGGAAAAGTGGGACGCGCGCTATCCTTCGATCAGCAAATCATGGCGGGCGAACTGGGCCAGAGTTATCCCGATGTTCGGTTTCCCCGAAGACATCCGGCGAGCGGTCTATACGACCAATGCCATCGAGTCGCTGAATATGTCATTGCGGAAAGTAATCAAGACGAGAGCGTCGTTTCCGAATGATGATGCCGCTTTCAAGTTATTGTATTTAGCCTTGCGTAACATCGCGAAAAAGTGGACGATGCCGATCCCACATTGGAGTCAGGCGATGCAAGCATTCTCCATTATCTTTGAAGGTCGCGTCCCGACGCTGGATGGAAACTCGTTTACACAATTCATCTGACACCCCCGATTAAAAAGCAAAAAGATTTTCTTCAACTACGGTGAGAGGGCAAATTATTGTGATGTAAGTTGAATTGCTTCCTGCCAGGGTATTCTATAAAAACCGCTTGACAAGCTATGATGTTATAAATAATCTCTCGTCGTCTTTGTAAAGAGTCCTTGCTAATCGCCGTGCTGCGCACCCGCTGACAGATTTTTCATCCTCCGTCGGCTCAATGCCAGTCATAACAAATCGATCTTTCTTCTCGGGTATGCCTACGCCTGGTTGTTAACGCTTCCGGTCTCATGGCTTTTCCCTTTTTGATCTCCTTACACGATTGAGGGTCTATCAATCTTTGATGGCACCTATTAAAAGTAATTTGTCCGTACTTTGATCCTGATTAAGCAATACACAAGTACATAACCGCCGCCTCCCTAAAAGAGTGACCTTCATCCTAACTGCTATATGAATAATGATATTGGGTAGAAAAGCGCAATACAAATTCAAACCATTTATAAAACTGGTTTGAAAATGACATTACGTAAAGTTCAAGCGATGAACAGCAACTGCTTGGAGCAGAGCAAGTGTGACCTCACAACAATCTCGATTTTGCTTGTCATCGTATCGAGTACAAACCGTGAAATAATTCTGCACCCCTTTTGCTAAACGGCGAATCGATAGCGTTAACAAGGACTGAAAATATGCACTGTTGCGGGTGATAGGAGGCACCGATAATGACGATCCAGATTGTCACCGGAAATCCGTTCGAGAAAACTCTTCTCCTGGATGACTACATGAAGCCAGCCTCCTACACACGCTTCATCTTACCATTCGCTTATATCAAAGAGAGCAGCGGGAAGGGCGCAGAAGGCAGTCATTTATTCTGGAAAAAAGAGGATAAAATCGATGATGCTGAATGGCGTCAGCAATACTTCACACAGGAAACAGCCGAGGTGCTGTATACGCGGGCCAGTTGGTTCCGATTGAATAGACTGGATGCGAATAACAATGAGAGCTTGTTCTGCCCTAGCTTCCATTTAACATTGAAGGATGAGCGCACGAAAATGAGAATGAGTGCGCCCATGTTAGTGCTCTTTGAATACCCTGAAGAGGAGTTGAAAGAGCTAAATCTTCTCAACACCGGATTTCTGATAATCGAACTTTACTTTGATGCAGCAAATAAAAGTACGAGCCTCGATAGTTTGCTCTTACTGAACGAGAGATTGCGCTACAAAGAAAGAGCATTTAACAGGCACGAAAGTATAATCAAAAAAATATTCCCCAAAGGACTGAAATGCCTCTACCACGAGAAGGAAACCGAAGCTGAGAAGAACCTTTTCCAGTATTGGCAGTACCTTCTACAACAGCCACTTTGCAACGACAAGAATGATCGCTTTCGCCTCATCAAAAGGGAAACATCGGAAGGACACAAACAAAGCAAGCGACCGGGATGCCCGCGCGCGGAATGGGATGTGTACGCCGATAATCGCACGCTGGTCTGGACGTGCGCGGTAACGGATGATGGGGGGAAGGCATTGCATCAATGGCACGATGACAAAGAGTCAACGGAACAATGGGAAGCTCATAACTACAGCCACTGGATCAAACTGCTCAATGTCGATGAACCAGGCTGGACTCCCCAAACCACGCATAAGTCCAGAAAGTTTGAGCGCGACTGGGCGAAGGAGCGAACCTACCACCGCTGGGAAGAATGGGGAACATTCTACGGTTTCAGTTATCACAGTGGGGCTTTGTTGTGCCCGCCGTTGAATGAGCCGGATGGCGCTCCACTATGGCGGCACTTCGGGACAATGTACTTTGACATGTTTCTACTGTTGCTCTACGTGCGGGTCACCTTATTTCGCTTCAGCACGCAACTCACCGTCATCTCCAAAGGCGCACGTGGGCAGCAGGGCGATAACATTGAAAAGTGGTCTGAAGAATTTGAGAAATTGCGCTGGCAGTTCGCTCTCTTCACCAACCTCTACCAGTTTCCGCTGATCTCGAACCAGCAGCAGGGACTTGAGTTGTACGCTCTCGCGCGCAAGTGTCTCGATGTTGACGATCTCTACAAAGAGGTTCAGAGCGAGGTTCGGAGCAGTCATGAGTTTATCCTGCAAAAACAGCAGCAGCGGCAGAGTGAAACCACCACCCGTCTAACAATGGTCGCGACCATCGGTCTAGCCCTAAGCATTGTGTTGGCGTTTCTAAGCACCGACTTTGGCAAACGAGAGGCCGATTCGTTCGCCCAATTAGCTTATCACAGCGAATTTCTAAATTGGCGAGGCGTGGGCTGGCTGGCGCTCGGAGGCCTCTCACTTTTTTATCTGGTGAGCCAATCAATGTATCTAACTCGACGTCCCACCAGATGGGTCCAATCAAATGTCTCGCCGCGCAAATTAACCCTTCTTCACTGGGCAGCAATTGTATTTTGCGTGCTGGTCCTTGTTCGCGTAGTTCGCTTTTTCTGGTAGTACGATCCTCTGCGTCAGCCGACTGATGGGCGGCGCGCTCTCCAGCTGGGAACAACGAAAGGAAAGTTCGGGATGCCAAAATTTTATCTGCGCATGGAAGGCGTCAACCTCAATAACTTCGTGTACGAAATTCAGGACTTAAATGTCATTCGCGGCGGCGGGCTGATGCTGCTGGATGCTGTGGAGCATGTCGCCAGACGATTCGGTCTTCACGACGCTTTGGCGACCGGGGCTTCGACTGGATTATTTGCGTGCGAGATGGAGTTAACAGATGCGCTTAAATTACGAGACGATATGCAGCGATTTCTGAACGCCAACTACCGCTACAGGCACGCGACTTTTGTCGTTGATGTGGCGCTGGCAAGCGGCAATTTAGACAATGATCGCGAGCGCGTGCTGGCATTGAATCGCTGGCAACAGATGACATCACCGCAATTCGCCGTGCCCACGTATAACTCTGCTGTCGATGTAGGAGTCTGTAGGTTCGATCTGATCCGCCCCGCCACCACTCTGCTACGAAGCAGGAAATCGGATGCGGCAGAACCAAATGGTGACGCACAATTAGAGCCGCCTAAAAATGCCAGCGCATCCGTCAAGACCCGAAGCATCTACGGTCGGAATAAGAAGTGTAAGTTTCTGCACGAACAGGTCGGAAAGGATGTCAAGCATGATTCGCCGGTCGACTTGGCGGACATTTGCGCGTTGAAGTCTGCCGGTAATCTTCACCACAAGATGGCTATCATTTATATCGATGGCAACGGGTTCGGCCAAATTCAGAGGCGGTATGGTACCGATGACCAACGACAGCGTGAGTTTGACGAGAAGATCAAGGATTACCGCCGCAACTGGCTTGCGGCTCTGGTCGAGCGCATGAACTCAGATCAAGCGTGGTTGTCGCTCCTAGGAAATTATCGTGTGGAAATATTGCAGTGGGGCGGCGATGAAACGTGTTGGGTAGTGCCGGCTTGGAAGGGATGGGAGTTGTTATCGCTGTTGTTTGAGGAAAGCAAAAAGTGGGAGTTAGAGGGAGAGATGCTAACACACGCGGCAGGTATGGTCTTTTGCCACTACAACGCCCCGATTCAGCGTCTCGTGGAACTGGCTGATGAATTAACGAAGCGGGCGAAGGAACAAGGGAGGGACAGAAATCTTTTCGCCTATGAAATTCTCGAATCGTTCGACCATATCGGGGGTGATGACCTTGCCGCTTACCGGCTGACGCGCAGCCCGCAACCGGACGATCAGGCACACTTGCCCGATGCCTCCGCGCTCATCCTCTCAGGCGATACGATGCAGGAAACGCGGGAGTCTTTGGCGAAGATAAAACTGCTCATGCCGCGCCGCAAGTTAAACGAGATTGTGCGCGGCTTGCTGGCGGATCCCAAAAAGGTGAACAGCGCCGCTCAGTGGGAGCAGATGCGTGCGGCCACCATTAAATTGATGGCCTCAACCCTAAAAGAGTTGGAGCCGGAAGAAGTGACGTTGAAAAAACTCGTCCCACAACTCGGAGGCGAGCGTGCTTGGTGGGTTCACCTCAACGCACTTTGGGACTACGTCGGCTGAAGCTGCCTGAGGGGAAGGGAAAACAATGATTGATGTCACACTCACTTTCACACTGACTCTGAAAGCGCCTTTTCTCACACGTTCATCCGATAACGGCGCTTACGGCCTTGATACCTCAATGGCGCGGGATGCCGAAGGCCATTATTGCTTCCCGCGCAAGTTAATCAAAGGATGTTTGAGACAGGCATGGCGCGAGCTTCAGGCGGCAAACGAGGGCAGCCCGTCGCAAGCGAACATCACCAAGTGGCTGGGCGACAAATCGGAGAAAAAAACGAAGCATGTCTCCACCGTTGATCCGCTGCGCGGGCAGTTGCTGTTCGACGACTTTGTCACCGAGGCAACAGGTCGTAACGAGTCGCGTGTGCGAATTCGCATGGACGATGGGCGCGGGTCGGCGGACGAAGGAGCGATGCAGGTTATCGAAACTCCATTCGGCGTCGGTGAGGAAGTAGCTTTCGCTGGCTCCGTCCGCTACTTCGCCAAAGATAAAGGTGAATCCGAAGAAATTCGCGGGTGGGTCGACTGCGGGTTGCGTTGGTTGACGAATCTTGGCGCAATGGAAAATATCAACTTCGGGCAATTGACACACGTCGAGGTAGAAGAAACGTGCGTAACAGTCGCGGCCACGACTGCGACTGCGACCGGGGGTGATTATCTGGACGTGATTATTAACCCGTTAGCGGAATTCTGCGTCGGTCAGCGACATCCCAGAACGAACATTTTCATCTCTGAGCAAATCATTTCCGGCGGTGTCATCAAAGGTGCTCTGGCTACTACATGGCTGTCTCTACTCGACAAAGCCGAAGCTGAGATAAACGAGAACACTGATCCGCAACGCCCGCAGCTCGGCAAATATTTTTCCGCCCTCAGGTTCACGCATGCTTTCCCCGCCCGCGCCGGAACAAACGAACGACCCGTGACCCCACCACTCTCTCTGGTCAAGATAGATGCGCCGATCTTTTACGATGTGGCTCTCTGTGAGGGACCAGGTCTAATCGGGGCCTCGCCGCAAGCACCGAGCTTCTTTATGGATTGGAAACAAAGCGACGATGTTATTGATGCCGCCTTCGGCATCATTAACCCGCGCCGGCAACTGAGCGTGCAGACTGCTATTGAAAAAAACCGCGCGAAGGCTAACGACCTCTACTCATATGAGAAGATTATCCCCAATGGCTTGGATTGGTACGCGCGGATTGATATGCGCGCCATTGAAGACGCGCAGGAGCGCGCCCAAGTTGAACAGCAATTACGCAGCTTGTTGGCCTACGGTCTGCGCGGTTTCGGTAAGACCAAATCTTCTGCGCGTCTCAAGACACTAGACGGCGGGGAGATTCAGGACAAACTCGCGTCCGACCTAACCCCCGTCAACAGCCAATGGATCATCACACTGCAAACGCGCGCGTTGCTCTGCGATCCGAAAACGCTAAATGAGACGAGCGGTAGCAACGAACTTCATCTGGCCTATCGTGCGGCATGGGTACAACTCTCGCAGAACACTAAAGGCGACAACGTGTTGGATATGGTGCGGTACTTCGCAAGTCAGACGCTGACCGGTGGACACTACTTGTACGAGCGTTTTCAAAAAGGTAATCCATACAACCCATATCTTCTGACCGAGGCGGGTAGTGTCTTCGTCCTTGAAGCGGTGAGCGGTAGAGAGGCGGAGGCGGCTGCTTGTATAAAGCGTTGGCGTGAGCGGGGCCTGCCGCTCCCGGAATGGGCAATTCAGCGTTATGCGCGCAACGGAAAGAGCGGTGATGATTGGACCAACTGCCCCTACCTGCCGGAAAACGGTTACGGAGAGATCGCCGTCAATCTCAAAGTGCATAGCGACAACGCACCCCCGCAAGGAGAATTTCATGCCATTTCTTAATCGTTGGCTGATTCAAGGGATATTGACCACCCGCACCCCGTTACGGATTGGCGATGGCGGCATCATCACGGCAAGGGAGCGGGGTAACTGCGAGTATCTGGTGAAGCGGAAACGCGGCCTGAAGGTGGACGAGCCAGTTGAAATCTCCACCGTCGCGGTGGATGCCGCTGGGCGCGCTTATATTCCGGGCACGACGCTGAAAGGCAATCTGCTGGCGTGGGCTCGGGCTTGCCAACTGCCTGACGTTCTGGTTGAAACCTTTTTCGGCAGAGGTCCGCTCACTGAGGCCGAACAATTCGCTCGCCCCACTCGAGACGCCGAGGCTATTGCGGGAAAGATACAGTTCTGGAATCTACAGGCTGTGGAAGCTCAAAGCCACGATTTCACCTTTGCGCCGCCGGGCTGGCACGAACGCCGCTTGACCGCCGTCACCGCCTCTGTCGCCATCAACCGCCGCACGCGCACGACCAGCGATAAGAAACTTTTTCATCAAGAATATGTCCCCCCGGGCGTCGAGTTCGTCCTCACGCTGGGTGGCAACGACGATAGCGACGAAGTTGAGGCCACACGCAACGATCAGGGTTTGCTCGAACTGCTGGCCCTGCTCGAAGGATTCAACCGCGACAACGGCGTAACGCTCGGCGCGGAAACGGACGGATTAGGTGATGGGTGGGGACGCCTTACCTGGAACCTGAAGACGATCAAGCGACTCGATCATGAAGGCGTGAGAAGATGGTTGAAGGCTGGCGGTCATGGTATCGGTTACGAAATTCTTGAAGAATTGACACAGCCACAGCAGAGTGCTCTCAAAGCAGAGGCGGAATCGAACTCAGTCAAACAAGCGCAGAAGGCAAGACCGCGCAACCATGTTTCGCTGAAAGTAGAGATGAACTGTCTGGAGAGCTTTATAATTAATGACGTGAGCCGGACAAAACATCCGGACCAACCAAAGGATGACGATGTGTCTGATGCGGGGCAGGATAAGTCACCGAATCACGCGCCATTGCGCGACATAAATGGGTATCCCCTGTTGCCTCGCCGCTCGGTTAAGGGCGCAGTGCGCAGTCAGGCGGAAAGAATCCTGCGCACGATGGGTGGAGACCGCGCCGCTTGTTACCCGAACGATCCGCGGCGAAGCTGCAAACCGATAACTAAGTTGCAACAGGCCAAGAATCTCTGTCTGGCCTGCCAGGTCTTCGGAGCGTCCGGCTGGAAGTCGCCGTTTAAATGCACGCCTTTCATCGCCGCTGCTGAGACGGTATCAACGCGACAAGAGTTCGTCGCAATTGACCGCTTCACCGGCGGGAGCGCTCATCAGAAGAAGTTCAACACCGAAACATTTAACCGCCCCCTACTACAAGGCGAGTTCGGCTTGGATTTAAAATCTCTTTCCAGAATAGGCGCAGGCAAATGGGCAATTGGCCTGTTGGCCTTAACTATGCGTGATCTGATGGAAGGCGACATACGAATTGGCTTTGGGGCGGCCAAAGGTTACGGTGAAATCGCCGTCTCGATTAGAAACATTAATCTGTCCTCATTGAAAACGATCATTGAAGTATACGGAACGGAACTACAAGAAGAAGATATAAGCACACTCAACCTCAGTGCCTCTCTCGACGAGTTAATGCGGAGCACTGCGGGCAAAGCGTTAAAGAAGTCGGTCGTGGAGTTGAAAACCACAGTGGACGAAGTGAACGCTATCTAAAACGAGGAAAGGGCTGACGACATGGAATTTCATAACCCTTATCATTTCATTCCGGTGAAGAAAAATCAGCGCAAAGATGACTTAAGCCGCGAAGCCTTTGCGGGAGAGGTAAATGCCGATACGCACCGACATGTGACACATGATCGCTACGTCGCCGACGCATTCTCAGGGCGACTGATTTGTCGGTTGACTACGGAAACGGCGCTCGTTGTCGGAGCGAAACAAAATGAGAAAATTCCGGCGGAAGTTAGCCAGTATCAATTAGATGGTTTGCCTGCCATTCCGGCCTCCACATTGCGCGGCTTGATTTCCAGTTTGACGGAGGCGGCGACCAATTCATCGTTGCGAGTCCTGGAAGATGAGTCCTATTCGTTCAGGCGCAGAATGGAAGAGAGCCTTTCCGCCATTGGAATGATAGTTGAGGAAGCAGGTGCATTAAGAATGCGACCGTTAGCCTTGCCAATGCTAAGAGGCGACGAAGGCAAGAGCGTCAAATTGCCCCTTGAGTATCGCGGTCTTTTCAAAGTTCCCAACCTGAAGGTTTATATCGGTGATAAAACGGCTATTAGAAAAGATTTGTATCCGAAAAAAAATAAAACCTTTACCACAGCTACAAAAGGGCAGCGGTACTACTATCTCCAACTCTTAGATCGCAGTTGGAAAAACGGTGATGAACTAGATTACGATAGAGGCCAGTATTGGAAGCGCGGTAGCCTACTAGCGCAGTATACTCGCATCCCAAATGATGAACCCTTAACACAGGAACAGGTGCCTGCCAACGAGCGTGACAAATACCGTCGTGGAATCGTGCGTGTCCTCGGGGTTGCTGAACGCAAGGATGTCCCAGACACGAAAAAGCATGAGGTCTTCATCCCTTACCCGACAGCGGCTGAGCAATGGCCTACCATTGAAATTCTACCCGAAGCAATAGAGCGTTTTCACCTACTGGCGGATTTACGAACAGAGGCGAGAAAGATTGGTGAGCCACAATTGCCTTATCATCCTATTGCCACAATCCGCAATTTCAAACCAGAAGGGAAGGATGATAGAAAATTTCGCCTCAAGGACGGCGACCTAGTCTTCTTTCGTCCCTCACTGCTTGCGGGCAGCAATAAATCAGTGGTTGTTGAACTATCGCTCTCATCGATATGGCGGGGACTGATCCCAGATGAACTGAGCAGTAAACCCGCTACGACGCACTCTTTTTTTGAGGCGGTTGATCCGGAACTGCTGCCTGCTAACATCGCAAAGCGCAAGTTCATTACGCTGGCCGAACAGATGTTCGGTTTCGTGGATGAAGTAAGTAAAAAACCTTCGGACGTAAGTGAAGCACTCCTCAATGAAGATGATGGAGCGAAACAGCTTGGGTTGGCAGGGCGCATTTATCCGTCGCCAGCACGCTTTGCCGGAGTTAGAAAAGAGGGTGGTTGGGAATCTATCAGTTCGCCCGAGTCGCTTTATCTGAACGATCCTGACGATCCAGAAGGCTGGACGATGTTAAAAATCTTATCCGCTCCCAAGCCTCCTTCTCCCGCGCTCTACTTCAAAAGTACTGGGAACGAACCGGCCTACATCGCCAAAAACACCCTCAATCCAAAGCTGCACGTACCGCAGGGGCGCAAATTTTACCTGCATCATAAAGTCTCTGACGGCACAAACCCCTGGCAAACAAAACGTCGTGATGATGTGGAAACATACAAACAAAAGGTGAAAGTGCGTCCTGTCAGAGAGAACACGGTCTTCTATTTTCATCTGGACTTTGACAATTTAAGCGCAAATGAGCTTGGGGCGTTGCTATATGCTTTGCGCCCGACGGAAACGTTTCGGCATAAGCTGGGCATGGGTAAACCAATCGGCTTGGGCACCGTCCGGATCACGCCCGCCGGTTTGCTGCTGGTCAATCGAAATGAACGATACTCTGCTGATGGGCTATTCAATCCGCGTTTCGCCGCTGTCTGGCATGCAGACGATTCGCAGGCATGGCCTTGGCCTACCAAACATAAGGAGTCGAGCGAGCAGTTGTCTGAGGCCAGTGAGTGGCCGGAACGTTATGCGCGTGAAGTTGCGGCGGCGCAGAGCGCCACCGATAAAATCTCGCCACCGGATCTATATCAAAACTTTGTGACGAGTATGGATCAATCTCTTCATGGCGCGCTGGCGCTCATCGGCGATCCGTCCGCAATCCGCAAGACAGTTCACTACCCCATTGTGGAGGGCCAATCCGTCGAGGCCGAGGGAGAGACTTTCAAATGGTTTATGGCAAATGATTTCAAATCGGGAAGGTCACCCGATCAAACAGCGCCAGCCAAAACCTCTCTCAAGCCTCTGGTCGCTCAGGTTCAAGGGAAGCCGAAAAAGAGTAGGCAAGTCTCAGGGCTTAACGCCTTAGCGGACAAATTCAAGTCTATCGGCTATTCGACCTCATCGAGTGAAGAGCAGGAACCGCAGGAAAGCGCGCTTACGGAGCTGCCCACACTGAGAGTGTTACCATACAAGGATTAAATGAGCAGGAGACCCAGTGAAAGGTTGATTTTCTTTCTTGGTGGGATTGATCTTGAGATGGTCATGATCCGCGAGTTGCTGGAGCGGTGTGCGCCGGGGCAGTGGCGCGATCTGGAGTTGGCGTGGGGAGCTAAGACTTCTGCATACAGTAAAGAGATTGAGGCAGTGCTGGCGGCGGGACTAACCCCGGTATTGGTTGAGCTTGAGGACGACATGGGTCTTGATGCACAACGGGTCGTCGTAATTGATCATCACGGCGGGAGGGCGGGGGCAGGGCAGCCGACCTCTTTAGAACAGGTGTTTGCGTTGCTCGAATTGTCGCCGGAAGAGTGGACGCGGTGGTATGAGTTGGTAGCAGCGAATGATCGAGGTTACGTCCCGGGGTTGGTTGCAGCGGGGGCGACCGCAGAAGAAATCAGGGAGGTGCGCGCGGCGGATAGGCGGGCGCAGGGGATCACTGAAGCGGAGGAGCGCGCCGCCGAGCAAGCCCTGAAAACATTGCAGGTGCTGGCCGGCGGGGAACTGACCGTCGCCATGTTGCCGCACGCGCGAACGGCTGCGCTGGCCGACCGTCTGGAAACTGCTTTGGGCGGTGTCGGCGGTGAGAATTTATTGATTCGTTCGCCGGGCCAATTGAATTTTTTCGGTGCGGGCAAACTCGTGGTCGCCCTCGATGCTGAGTTTCCCGGCGGCTGGTATGGCGGCGCGCTGCCGGACCGCGGCTACTGGGGACATAGCGCCGCCCCCTTCACTTTCGTACAAGATTTTCTCCTTGACTATCTCGCGCGGCAAAGACAGACAGCCTAATCCACAACCTCCACTTGCGAGCGATGGAACCGTCAGACCAGTTTCGCCAGGTTTGCAGTAGTCAAAATCTTCGGCAAGCGTGGCTCCGTGTGGAAGAGTCTGACGGGGGCGCGGGGATTGATGGTGTCTCGCTTTCGCGCTTCGCTAATAACCTCTCAGTTGAACTTAATAAACTGCAACAGGAACTCACGACGGGAACGTATCGTCCGCTGCCGCTGTTGCGCTTCTTCGTTCCAAAAAGCGACGGTGGGCGACGGGCATTGAACATCGGCTCCGTGCGGGACAGGATAGCGCAGCATGCCCTGATAGGGATTATCGAACCGCAGTTGGAAGCGGAGTTCGAAGTTTGCTCCTACGGCTACAGACGTGGGCGTTCGGTCAAACAGGCGCTTCAACAAATTGAGTTCCTGCGCGACTCCGGCTTCAAGTGGGTGGTCGAAGCGGATATAACCACTTACTTCGACACAGTCGATCATGAATTGATCTTCGCGCGCGTCAACCAATTGGTGACTGACCTGCGCCTGCAACATTTCATCAAGTTGTGGGTGGCCGCGCGCGTCTATGACGGACAACGGCTCTGGACGATGGAGATAGGCCTGCCGCAAGGCGCACCTATTTCACCCTGCCTGGCGAATCTATACCTTGATTCCTTTGATGAAGAGATGCTGGCGGCGGGGAGGAAGCTGATACGGTTTGCAGATGATTTTGTGATTCTGTGCCGGACTAAACCAAAGGCAGATTCGGCGCTTCGCCTGACACGGAGGCTAATGCAGGAATTGAAGCTGTCGCTCAATGAGAACAAGACCCGCGTGACGAGTTTCGCGGAAGGTTTTAAGTATCTTGGAGCGGTCTTCACGCACAGCTTCTGTTTGATTCAATCACGTCCGCTAACGGAGCAAACACGCGCGCAGTTTCCTCCTACATTACCGCTCTTATATGGACTACCGAACAATGATCCTGTTTTCAATCCGGCATTGAGAAACGCGCTGAAAGAAGCGCTGGCCGCGCCGGAAAACGAGATAGTGCCTACCTGTTTCATGCGGGCGAAGAAAGTGGTGAGAACGATGCCGTCGCCAGAGAGCACAACAGATGTTCCGCTCACGACACCGCAGCAAATCGAGGTTGAGCATGCCGAAGCAAATTTTCCGCCGCCCTCTTTGTTTACTCAACGCACGCTCTATCTGCACGAGCACGGAGCGATAGTGAGTTGCGAGCAAGAGCGTTTGAACGTCTGCAAAGATGAAAAAGAATTGTTGAGTTTGCCGCTTAACAAGATTGACCAGTTAGTGATGTTCGGCAATTCGCAACTGACCACGACTGTGATGAAGCGTTGTCTCGCTCGCGGCATACCGATCATCTTGCTTTCCGGGCACGGTAGGTTTCTGGGCAGCATAGAAGCTCCCGGTAACCAGAATGTGTTGTTGCAGCAGCAGCAATTCGCACGGTTGGATGATGGAGTTTTTGTGCTGGATATGGCGCGCCGCATTGTGGCGGGGAAGATTCAGAACTGCCGCGCATTGTTGCAACGCCGGCACAGGGCGGCATCGGATAACAGGTTGAGCGAAGCCATCGGGCAGATGCAGCGGCTGAAGGAGCAGATTGACATGGCGACGACGCTGGATGAAGCGCGGGGTTACGAGGGCGCGGCAGGCGCGTCATATTTTGGGGCCTTTGGGGCGTGTGTAGCAAAGCCGTTTTCTTTCACGAAGCGGACGCGGCGTCCCCCGCAAGACCCGGTCAATGCCTTACTGTCATTCGGCTATGCGCTGCTGTTGCAAAACATCTATGCGTTGGCGCGGGCGCGAGGGTTATCGCCGTATGTGGGCATGTTACATGCGTTGCGTGTGGGGCATCCCGCGTTGTGTTCCGATTTGATCGAGGAGCTACGCGCGCCGGTAGTTGACGGTTTAGTAACGGCGCTTCTGAGCAAGAAGGCGTTTGTCCCTACAGATTTTTTCGTGGAAGAGAATAACGACGATGTGGAAGATGGCGGAGAAGAGACGGAGGGGACGGCCAAACGGCGCGGGTGCCGTCTGACAGATGAGGCGCGAAAGAAGTTCATTATCCACTTCGAGCAACGCATGAACACCTGTCTGCGCCACCCGCACGCAGAAAAACGCACGACCTGGCGCGGCTGCATTGATTTACAACTCGGGCACTACATCAAAGTGTTGCGAGGCGAATCACCCCACTATCTGCCCCTCGTTATTCGTTGACTGTCTGAGAGGGACGCACACACGCCCAGCCGCCGGAGAGGACGGAGCATCGGAAGAGGCACAAATAAATGTTCATGGTCATTACTTACGACATCAGCGACGATGCGCGCCGCCTACGCGTGGCGAATGAACTGGAGAACTGGGGCCAGCGCTCACAGTTCTCCGTCTTTGAATGCGATCTGAAGGAAGCGCAGGCGAAAATCTTGGTGGCGAGGCTCCGCGCTCTGTGTACAGACAAAGACGGCTTACGCATTTACAGGCTCTGCGCGGCCTGCGTGGGGCAGTGCGAAGTGGTGGGCGGCAAAGAGATGGCTCTCGACAAAGACTTCTACCAAGTCTAATGGGAACCGACGGCATGACCGCGAAGTTTATCAATCAATTTGAGAGTACAGACCGCGATCCGGCTGTAATAGCTGTAAACAGGAGATTTAAGAACCCTGTGTGGAGTCTGGCGGGCGGCGTGATCGGCGCGCGTTGATAGGAAAGGAGTTAAAGCTATACAACCCCTTCAACTTATGCTAAAAATCGCTTGGCGAGGGAGCTGTCATTGAGAAGCTCGCAAGGCCATCCGCAAGTTATGGCACGCGGCTAGTTAATGAGGCGACAGTGGAATGAGGCGATGAAGTTTGTGGCCTACTGAAACAAATCGACATTGAGTCGATGTGATGAGAAAACTGTTACGTGGAATGAGGCGATGAAGTTTGTGGCCTACTGAAACGCTCATGTCGATGATATTGCTTTTGGGGTCGGTGATGGCGTGGAATGAGGCGATGAAGTTTGTGGCCTACTGAAACCAAATCGAAGGCGAATACTCCAACTCGCGTGGAAAGGTGGAATGAGGCGATGAAGTTTGTGGCCTACTGAAACACGGGCGCTTTGGAGCGCATTCGCAACGAATTTCTGACCGTGGAATGAGGCGATGAAGTTTGTGGCCTACTGAAACTCTCAAGCACCATAGGTAACGTCTCCAGATAATTATCACGTGGAATGAGGCGATGAAGTTTGTGGCCTACTGAAACACATGGTCGGGAAATGGTCAGCCATGGCTTCGGCCTCAAGTGGAATGAGGCGATGAAGTTTGTGGCCTACTGAAACGTTCGAGCAACCCGCGGACACTGTTTTCGATGTCCGTGGAATGAGGCGATGAAGTTTGTGGCCTACTGAAACCGTCGAGGATCAATCCGCGACTTCGTGCCTCATCAAGGTGGAATGAGGCGATGAAGTTTGTGGCCTACTGAAACCACCACCGCCTCTACCGCTTCCCACCGCTTCATAAGTGGAATGAGGCGATGAAGTTTGTGGCCTACTGAAACGTCTCACCACTGCATCCTGCCATCAGGAGTGCAGCGAAGTGGAATGAGGCGATGAAGTTTGTGGCCTACTGAAACCCAAAAGACGATCAGATACGAAAACAAAATCGGAAGGTGGAATGAGGCGATGAAGTTTGTGGCCTACTGAAACGAAGGCAGAGACAGTGCACACTACTGAGAGGCCTACCGTGGAATGAGGCGATGAAGTTTGTGGCCTACTGAAACTGGATAAAAGGCCTGCCGCCCAACACGTCCGTAAATCGTGGAATGAGGCGATGAAGTTTGTGGCCTACTGAAACGTTTATGAGACGCATCTCCTCATTAAAGATCACCTGGTGGAATGAGGCGATGAAGTTTGTGGCCTACTGAAACAATCATTGCCCCGCTCTGGCATATCTCCCCGCCCATGAGCGTGGAATGAGGCGATGAAGTTTGTGGCCTACTGAAACCTTTCCACAAGGCATTGATGTGCAAGGTTAACCTCAGTGGAATGAGGCGATGAAGTTTGTGGCCTACTGAAACCTGCCCGATCCGAGATACTGAATAACCATCTTTCCCGCGTGGAATGAGGCGATGAAGTTTGTGGCCTACTGAAACAGCCGGCTGTAAACCGGTCCGTTCTATGCTCACCCGGAAGTGGAATGAGGCGATGAAGTTTGTGGCCTACTGAAACTTGGTGATGAGGAACATTCGTAGCCTCACATTGTTAGCGTGGAATGAGGCGATGAAGTTTGTGGCCTACTGAAACATGAGCGGCTGCGTGCGTTCCTGCTCATCGGATACGTCGTGGAATGAGGCGATGAAGTTTGTGGCCTACTGAAACGCCAGCTTGCCCGCGAGCTCTTGCCACGACTTAAATGTGGAATGAGGCGATGAATTTTGTGGCCTACTGAAACCTTACCTTTAATGAATTTGTATTTCACGTTAGGAGTCAAGTGGAATGAGGCGATGAAGTTTGTGGCCTACTGAAACTTTCCGCAGTTCTCTGGAGCTGCTCGATGACAAAGCCTGTGGAATGAGGCGATGAAGTTTGTGGCCTACTGAAACTTGACGTGTATGATTTACACGCCGGCCGTGGCCGTGGGTGGAATGAGGCGATGAAGTTTGTGGCCTACTGAAACTGCGTTGCAATCTTGTAGATCGCATACGAACCGATGCCGGCGTGGAATGAGGCGATGAAGTTTGTGGCCTACTGAAACCCGTCTTCGGACTCATAGACACTAACGTCTTCTTTTTGAGTGGAATGAGGCGATGAAGTTTGTGGCCTACTGAAACCGAGGAGTCCTCTGGCGATTGTCTCTCGCTCCGCTATTACCGCGGAATGAGGCGATGAAGTTTGTGGCCTACTGAAACGTAGACATGACGCAGTCATCTTCCATCGAGTAATAAGCGTGGAATGAGGCGATGAAGTTTATGGCCTACTGAAACAGAGCGATGCATTGCTCCGTCTCCTGATCAGAGCCGAGTGGAATGAGGCGATGAAGTTTGTGGCCTACTGAAACCACATCATCCGCAGCCAGTTCATCGAGCTTCGCTCTGCCAGTGTAATGAGGCGATGAAGTTTGTGGCCTACTGAAACTAGCGCATACTCGAATGCGTCCACGACCGTAGCTGTAACGGTGGAATGAGGCGATGAAGTTTGTGGCCTACTGAAACCGAGTGAATGCCTTCAGCAGATCGTTGTAGACTAACTGGGGTGGAATGAGGCGATGAAGTTTGTGGCCTACTGAAACCTGATGCGCTTGCGGAACATCAGCACGGTTAAAGCTGTTTCGAGAGTGGAATGAGGCGATGAAGTTTGTGGCCTACTGAAACGAGGCAGGGACATCGGACTCGAGCAAAGAAACGAGTGGAATGAGGCGATGAAGTTTGTGGCCTACTGAAACCCCAGCCATAACCAGCCGAACATAGTCCTGTTGGTGCGTGGAATGAGGCGATGAAGTTTGTGGCCTACTAAAACAAATAAGTCTGCAACCGTGCGAATCGCGAAAAGAGTGGAATGAGGCGATGAAGTTTGTGGCCTACTGAAACGCTTGCTCCTGGCGGATTGCTTCGGTGTCGGAGCTGGCGTGGAATGAGGCGATGAAGTTTGTGGCCTACTGAAACTCGTAAGAGGGGCAGTTGAGGGAAGTATGTTCTACCTCTCTAAATTGCAGTTTGAAATCGAGCTGCTGGATCATCATGCCCCCGCCGGTTACTGGGGGTCGCGGCTGCGCGGTGGCTATGGCGATATGCTGCTGGCTGGATACAGCGACCAACCGGAGTTGTTCCAGTGTCTATTTAAGCCACACCGGGATTTATTTGAACGCCCCCCGGTCGGCCCCCCGCTGGGAGGCAACCGGGATTTACCCCCACCCTTCGTCATTGATCCTCCACTGGAAAGCAAAGAGGGATTGCCTCGGGGCGGTCGTGTGAGTTTCAGCCTCGTCGCGCTCGGGCCAACGCTGAGTCAGATTGATAACGTCATAGAGGCTTTCATACGGTTGGGAGATATCGGTCTGGAGAACCGTGAGCGGAACGCTCGCTATCGTGTGCTCGATGTGCGCGACCTTCTCGGCTGCGGACGCTCACTCCGCACACACAATCTGACCGCCCGGCCAATCGTCCGCGATGTGGGGCGGCTGGTGGCGGGGATGCTGCCTCCGGTCATGCCCGACGAGATGCTGATCTCGTTCACTACCCCGGTCAGAGTTATGCGCGCCGGGTTTCCACCGCTCGAAACTGTGGCGGAAGAGGCGGGTACTGCCCGACACCCACGCCAACCGGGACGCACGGCAGGAAAACCACAGACCCGAACGCCAAAAGGCATCCGGGATTTCTACGAATTAATCTTGACGTTAGCCGACCGCGTCGGCGGATTGTGGCAGCTTTACGGAAGCGAGTGGCCCGGTAAGGATGAATTTCGACAATGGCGCGACCGCCTGTTGCAAGCTAGTCGGCAGGTCGAACTGCTGCATCTGGCGCTGGAAAAGAGGAGCTACCTGCGCTACTCCGCCACGCAGCGCAAATATCTGCCCGTTGAAGGCTTCATTGGAACCATGCACCTGCGCGGCGATTTAAGTCCGTTCATGGAGCTATTGTTGATCGGCGAAATAGTTCATCTCGGTGAGGCCACCGCTTACGGGTTCGGTCAATACAACCTCATATACTGACCTAACGGGGCAGGTGAACGATGAGCGCGGGTTCAGAACAATTATGCCAATAGACGTTCAATGATGGTTCGGTGCTTAATTAAGAATTCACCGAACCATCGTGTCGATGTGCCGAGTTCAGCCTCCTCGCCGACGATAGAGAAGACCAAACCTTTGCGAACGCTGCCCTGCCTCTCATTGTCCCATCGAATTAGGGCGATAACGAGCCGCGAGGTTTCCTGAGTGCCCGCTTTCGCTTTCAGCGTTCCGGTTTTGGCGTAAATCTTTACGTCGCGTAACCCGTTCAAATATGTCAACGCGTTCGTCTCCTGCAACAGCTTGCGCGCCGTGCCTTCCTTAACGACCGCCGCCAGCCCGGGACGCAGCCGCGCCGCGATGGCCGGAAATCTCTCACGCCCTTCAAGGAAAGTGGGAGCATTCTGATGAGTCGTTATATGCGCGTTCACGGGCTGACCCGTGATGCAGGTGCCGAAGGCTGCGGCCAAACCCACATTCGACCAGAGGTTCGTTCCGCCGCCGAGCAGCAGGCTTACGTAGTCGCGCGGTGCGGCGATTGAATCGAGTGCGAGATTAGTGGCGGGGGGCGAGATCGTTCTAAACGATTCCGATAAACGTCCCTTCACATTTTTATCCGTCGAGAGATCGCTTGTTGCCGCCCGTGCGTCGTCGTATTCATTGCCGCTCCAGAAGGAGCGCCGATATTCAAAGTCGCCCCGTGCGACCCCGATAGAGTACATAGCTCGCAGGTGGCGTGCGAGCGGCGTTCGGTCAAGCTGCGCCATGGTCTCTGGGCGCTCGAAAGAGAAGTTGATGCCCGAGAACGCCGGGTACTTGTTCCAGCTTTGAGGGTTTTTGCCAGTCAGTGACTCTCTGACTGATCTTGAAGTCCCGACGCCTTCAACCACCGCGTTCTCCTTTTCAGCCAGGCCGAGAAAGCCGAGACGTACATGGTAGCGGTTGTCTGATTGCGAGAGGTACGTCCTGAAATCCACCCATCCCGTCTTCGTCACATGCCAACCGCTCGAGAGCTTGATCCCGAACACATCTGACTCTTCCTCCTCCCCGCCCCGTGTCATCAACTGTTGATCAAGTTCCGGATGAACGGCGAGAACCGCTGATGCCCAGAGCGGCTTCGAGGCCGACCCCACAACCATCAAATCAAAGTTACGGTCTCCGCCATACAACGATTGAACATCTCGCGGAGCATAACGGTCGAGCCAGTCGCTCGGCGGGAGCCATTCTTGATTATCGCCGCCTCTTCTCCAGAAACGATCCGAGGTCATGTGGGGCCAGCCGCCCATCGCCAACACTTCGCCGTTCGGTAAATTGATAATGGAGAATGCTACTCGCGGCGGCAAACTTACAGGTAAATTTTGATTTTTTTGACTTGCCGAGAGAAGTTTAATCTGAACCTCTCGTCCTTTCTCTGAAACGAACGTGGCGACTGCTTTTTGCAGGTTGCGGTCGAGAGTAAGGCTATTATATTGCTTGGCAGCTTCCGCTTCACCCATCCGCTTCCACTCAGTACTCAAGGCGTCAGTTAATTGTTTCGTCCAAGGCAGAATGGGGTCTGCGTCGAAGGCGCTTATCCATTTGCCCCTTATCCAAGCGGGCCCGATGAGTAAATTCTTGTCGCCGCGAAAAGAGATGTGCGGCACATCGGCAGCTTGTTGCGGAGTCTTAAAACTCAAGCGGGTGTTGATCTCAGAATTAACCGTTACGGTATAATTGCTTTCTTTTTTGACATAGTTCTCATCAACCCATCTCTTCGGCGGAAGTAATTTGAAGAGGCTGCTTCTGCGCGACTCCCGGTGGATTGAGCTTTGCCTTCTCGTCTCATCCATCAAGCGATTGTAGTCGGCGAGAGTTTTGACATTGACAAGTTTGTTGCTGAAACTTTCGCTACGTCGGTCGTCCATGCGCTCGCCGAGGGGAAGCGCATTGAAGCGTCTGACTTCTCGCTCGAGGTAGGTGCCGCCGCCGGAGCTTTTGAGTGACTCATCAAGGGTTAAGGTCTGATCAGGTTGAAGGGTAATTTTCCCATCGATGATATAAGTTTGCACGACGGCTAAGAGTCCATCCCAGCCGAAAGGATCATCCAGGGATTTATCTTGGATGATGCCCCACCCTGAACGAAGCACCAGCAAGAACACAAGCGCCGGGATCAAGGTTATCCCTGCGACCGCAACCCCGTATCTCCATTTTCTTTCACCTTCGCCCGACCGTTGAGCGCTGAGGTTTGACTCTAGTCCGCCCCGAGGCCAGACTCTCTTACCGTCGCCGGACAGTGGTTGGGCGCCGCCTTCCGTTTCCGGGGTGATAATTGAAATCGCTTCTTCCGCGTAGTCACCCTGCCCTGTATACCGCCAGAGAAGAGCCTGTGCGCCAACGATGAATAAAACCATCCATCGTAGGAGATCGGTTGGGGAGTTGGCGCTGATGAGTGGAAGGTTGCGTCCCGTGAAGGGAAGCAACCCCGTGTTCATCGCCGCGTGTAAGAGCGCCTCAAGGAGAAGCACGCCCGCGATCACCATCGCCACGCCATAGCCGATATCGAAGCGGGAGCGCCCCGCCAGGAGAACGAGTGCCAGAGGCACGGCATAGATGAGCAGCAGGCTCGCACCCCCAATTAAGCCGTGTTCACTGACAATAAAGAAGCTATATGCGCTGTCAAATTGGAGCGTGCCTTGTGGTATCTGCGAGTTGCGGCTCGGGGAGTTACCGAATTTGAGTCCCATCCAACCGCCTTCATGCGCGATGGCTCGATTCTCCCAGGCATGTTGATAACCATTTCGCAATTTTTGGAGAGTCAATCCATCGGACGAACTACCACTTGCGTCTGCCTCAGGCAGCAAACGCTGAATCGCACCTCCTTCGCGGAAAGAAAGCAGCCTTACCCGCGCCTCACCGGGAATGAGGGGGAAAGACGTTAGATAGCTGGAGTAAATGATGACAACGGCAAGCAACGCCACAAGGATCGGGATGAGCGCGACGCCTCCTCTCAGGTGAGGGCTTGTCGCTAATAGGAACAAGCCGAGCGTCACAAAGATCGCTAAAGTAACGATGATGCCCCCAGCATCCCTGATCGCTGCGGGAACGATGAAGACCGGCAGCACGATCATCAACAGCGCGTAAACAAACAACGCCCGCCACGAAACCGCACGGTCGCTGCCGGGTTTGAAGTAGAGTTTTGAGGAGAGCCAGAAAAGGGCCGGCAGCCAGACAAAGAGCGCCGGGATTAGTAAGTCCTGAAAAAACTTGCTTCCCGGCACATACCTGAAAACGAAGGGGATACAGAAAAACAAAACCGCCGCAATGAGAGAGTAGGCCATGAACTTAGCCCAGGAGACGCTTCCTGCTGCTAATGATCCCCACCATCTTTTTCCCGCTAACGCAAAATCCTCAACGAAACTCACCGGCAAGAGAAACAACGAACGAATCACCTGTCGGCGCTCCTCAGATGGCTCCGTGCCATATAGGAAGAGGATTGTTCCGGCTAGATAGAAGAAAATCACTGTAATGATCGCCGTGTAGACGAAGCCGAGAGACGGGGCATAGCTTTGCGGAAAGGCTGCCCACAGGCGGGTTGAAAAGTAATATTCAATGATGAACGCGGCACCGAGAAGCAGCAGGTACCCGAGCGCGTAGAGTGCCGCCTTCTTTCTGTCGCGCAGACTTTCCGGGCGCGCAAGCATATCACGCCGCAAGCGCGCGAATAAAAGAACAAGTCCGGGAACGACGGCGATGCCGGTCAATGATAAACTGACTCCCCTGATGGCGCTTTCACTCAAGTATGCCGGGTCAAGCGCGTAGCGAAATGACAACAACACGCGGAGAGAGAGAAGACTCCACAGCGCGGCGATGAATCCGTAAAGCGTCCACCGGCTAATTCCTTCCGGCATCATTCCGAACGACAGAATCAAACCAGCGGCCAAGACAATGAGCGCCACTAACAATAAAAGGAATATTTTCCATCGACTCGGAAGATTGTTGACAGTTGCAAACAGAAAAGAGGTCGGGCCGGCGGCCACCTCCGCCCGCGACGTAACACCTGCTGTGGTATCACCGGCGGGCGACGCATTCGACGAAGTGAAAACGTGCGGTGTGGTTGAAGATAAAAGAAGTGTGCCCCGCACGTTCTCAGCCGCTCTCCCTAATGGCAGCAGAAAAGCCGTATCACTTGGTAAAGCACGACCTGTCACGACCATCTGGTATTTATCGTCACTCGTCGGCGGCGGGAGTGGACTCGTCAATCGCCAGGGCGACTCAAAGTTAAGCGCTAGTTTGAATTGATTTTTCTGTATCGTGAGGGGAAAACTTTGATTCGTCCACATCACTGACACTCGGCAGGGCAGTTCACATTGCGCTTGCGCTTTGTCTTTATTAAGAATGCGAATATCGCCATTTCGCGCGAGAAGCAATCGCAGATCTTCGGCCCAGGCTTCAAGACGCATCAACTTCGCCGCGTCGTTGCGCAAATCACCCGCATTCCTGTCGATGATTGAGCGCAACGAATAAACGCGCTCCCGACGGGCGGATTTAGGTAATTTGAATCTAATCAACGTCTCGTCTTGCGCCGTCATGATCTCGACGGACTGGCGCCGAAAGGGGATGATGCTTCGGCTCACACGCACAGAATACTCGCCGAAAGTTTTCGTTGTTCCAGGGGAAACTGTCTCCCCGTTGACGAAGGAGTTTTTAATTACGTCAAGTACAAAAGCGTCTCCACCTGAAACTTCGATTGTCACCGAGCGATCACTTGTCGTCGATGCCTTAATATAGGGAGCGAAACTTTCGTTCGGCCAACCTACTAATGCTTCTTCCGGTGATCCGCCGATGGAGAGAGTGCTGCTCGTAGTCTCGATGCCGGTCCACGCGATCTGTGTGCCTTCCTTCCAGTGCGGCATGAAAGAAAGAACAAAAAGAATTGCTAATGAGGAGAACACGGCGCAGAGCAGAGCAGCGAAAGGGGATATCTTACCGAGCCGTTCAGCCGGGAAGCGGAAATAGAGAGCCAGGTAAATAACGAGGGGCAAGAGAAATCCGAGGGCAATGATCATGATGAGCCACCCTTCCGTTTGCGGGGTTTCTTGGCTGTCGCATTTGTTTTATCGCTGCTGCTGTTGCTGTCACGTCCTTTTGAACCCAGTGAATTTAAGACCTTGGAAAGGGGAGGAATCGAGTAAGCATCAATTTCAGGAGTGGGGTCAGGAAAAGGGGATGGATCGTGCTCATCCGCAGCATCAATATCATCTGCCTTGTTTTTTGTAGTTGCTCGCATCTTGTTACTTGACGCTTGCGATTTCCCATTCAATTTCACCTGAAGACTTCCATCCTCTTCCTTACGTTTGTCCAGTAACTCTTTCATATTCTCGTCAATCAAGTCGCCTCTCGTCGAACCATGGCATTTAATGCCGATCTGGTTCTTAACGCTTCTACCTTCAGGAGAAAGTAAGTACCGCCAGACGGCTCTCATATAAAGAGGATTAGCGGATACAGCAGCCGCAGTGTACTCACTGTTTTCTGATTCCTGGACGGATGTGTCTGAATCAGGAAGACCGCCTTCTTCTTTTGCGAAGATTCTCGCCGAGAGGTAATGAAAGTAATGGGCTAAATGTTTGCCCCAGCGCATTGCCTTGATGCGCCATGAACTCTTTGCGCCCGTGGCATCCGCTTCCTGTTGATCATAAAAATCTTCTATTTCGTCACTCTGAGATAATTCTCCAATTTTATCCGGTAGGTCGCGTACTGCTGTTTGGTATGCCGAGTAGGCGTCGCTTTGAAACGTCGCGGGGCTGTACTCAGCGAGCAAAGCAACTGCCCTATCCTGAGCCGCGTTGTTAAGGTTATTGAAGACAACTTCAAGCACGCTGAAATGCCTGGTAAAACGGCGCGCGAAAGCCGCGACTCCTAACTCCTCTTGTGTGCCCGTATTGAAGGCCACGGTGAAAATTTCCTGAAACCTTTTATCGGCCTGAGAAAGTTCGCATAACTCGACTACCTTGTCGCGGCGGCGCTCATCATCTTTTTCTGTGCCGCCGAAAATGAGGTCGTCGCACAACTGCGAGAGTTGATCGTCTTCCAGTTGTGCCGAGGTGAACTGTAATGGTGCTGAAAGCGGTGCTTCCATGAAAGAACGGAGCACTTCCCTGTGGTAAATATCAGGGCGTCCGAGCGTCAGCCACCCTTGCAACCAGCCTTCAATGTTTTCGTTCGAGAGAGGGGGGGTGAAGTGAGAAAAAATCTCTACGGTATCTAAAGGGATGGCCGGAAGTAATCCCGCTATCCCGTTCAAGTTTGGAACGAAATCAATTGGTGGAGAACCTTCCAGCATCGCCCGAAATTCTGATAGCAGAAAAGGCGTCCTCACTGTGCCGTCATTCTCGACGGTCTTAGCTGAATCTCTTTTATCGCCGTGGTAGAGCCTCCACAATTCCCCCAGGTATCCCCACTCGCTGTGGCTTATGGTCTCAGCCAAGTCGAGCTTCAGTCGAAGCGGAATATCCTGTCTCAAGGGCGAGAGGGCAAGCGCGGCAAGCCAATCTTTCGCCTCTCCGGCTAAACCATCAGCGCTTCGTGCGCTTTCAATGAAGTCCTCAACCGCCCGCTGCAGTTGTAACTCACTCAGTCCGAGCCGGGAGAGAACGAGTCCGCCGGTATCCTGACCGAAGGCAAGGTAATCTAGCTGCCAGTTCTCGCTCGCCGTCTTCGCTTCACGTATTGCTTCCTCGCGGAGGCGACTGCGAATTAACATTCCGATTACTTGATCGTTCCTAAACGGCAGCCATACGCGCAGACTGCCGCCCCGCACAATTGAATGTTCAACGGCTGCATCGGCGAGTTCCAATAGCTCATCATTAGTAATGTCGTCCTCCTCAGTGAGATCATTCAATGCTTCGACCGCTGCTCGAAGCATCACCGGGGTCTTCCCAGTATCTGATTCTCCAAGGATTAAACCGCGCCAGACCTGAAAGGAAGTTCCTTTTGATAAAGGGATTGAGTCATAAATTGATGGTGGCCGCACTCGGCGCGCGATCAGTGTATTGATCACTGTCTCCTCATCGAGTCTGACGGTTGCATCTTCGCCGACTTCAATTTTGCGGTCGAAATAATCGTCCAGGATCAACTTTGTTCGTTGGGCGCTAAGTTGGTCTTCGCCTTCCAGCGCGAGGCGACGAGAGGCGTGGCGGATAGGTTCTGCGAGCAACTCAGAACCTTGTAGCTGGGGCTCCAGCAAACTGAGCAGTGCGTCAACACTTTGCGAAGGTCGTAAAAATTCAGCGAGTAAAGTTACTCGGTCGATGAGTAGTTGGGGATCATGACCTAGTCTAGACTGCCACTCCCAAATAGGCGTTTCACTTTCTCGTGTTATGGCTGCTTTAAATTCTTCATCGGAGAGCACAACTGTCCACGCCGCCAGAATCTTTCGGCCCGCTTCGATGCATTGAAGAGACGTGGTTGAGTCGGAATCTTGCTTCTCGTCGAGCACGAAACGTAAGCCGAAATACGGACCATGCTTTTTACTGCTTCCTACTGACCAACCCATGCCGCCGCGAAAACACTGTGGCAGAGTATCAAGAAGGGCAGCCATTGTTTGTAAAGAAGGCCGGATTTCTAACCCTGCCGACTGCGGCGAGATGACGATGGTGATGATGCCAGCAGCAGCAGCGGGGGCGGGCAGGAGAAGCGCGCCAACCCACAAAGTTAAAAAGATGGAGGCCTCGCCATCCGGCGGTTCTGCCGTTGAAGGTTGTAGGTCTTCTAGTAAAGCGTTTAGTTGCTCTGCCGAGAAATCTCTTTCGACTGTCAGAAGAACTCGTCCGGGTGAGTCTGCGGAGCCGAAAAGGGCGAGAGCGAGCGCGGCAGCGTTCCACCCGAAGCGCTCCCACACGTTTCTTCCGGGATCGAGTAGAAGCGTGTATGCGTAGCCGCCGCGGTCATGAATGTTCTGTTTCTGACGGACAATCAGGAAAGGTTGGAGGTCGGCGAGCAGTCCAAGGCCGTAAGAGAGTTCTTCTTCAGAAAGGCCGTAAGTATCCGAGAGCGTGCCGGGCGGAATCGAGCCGAGCGCGCCGGGAGCGATGCGACAGCGTTCGTCGTAACTGGTCCCGCCGTAAGCCAACAGACGCATGAACTTTGAACTCGCCTTTTTGTTACTTGATATTGATTTCCGCCCACCTGATCCCCAGACACCAGCAGATGAACCTCGCCAAACCGTAGGAGAAAGGCTGCGGTCCTTTCTTCTGAACCAATGCTTTGGGCACAGGGAGGCTCTGCGTCCAGACGAAGAAAACGTGCTTGATTGTTTTCAGGTAATTCAATAACTCCCGGTTGTTATCATTTTTATTCTTCGACAACCATTGAATCAACAGTGCGTGAGCTTCGGTTGTGTCTTGCGGGTCGCGGTTCAAATCCTCAGCGATATGCTGAACTCGCTCCGCCTCGCCTTTATCCATCCTGTCCCATACGATATCCAATTTTGTCACGACGATGCTGATTTGGAGACTCGCCAGATTCTTTAACTTTTTGATCCGCTGCACGGCGACCCCGATGCTGCTTTCGTCACTGCTTGTGCTGTAGAAAATTTCCTTCGCATCAATCAGGATGGCCACCTTATCGACCGCGCGTTCTATCTTGTCGAGGAGCGGATCGTTTCTTTCGCTCGCCTCGCCAGCCGTATCGTAGAAGGCCACCGTGTGCCAAAATGCAGACGACAGTCCGCCCTGCGGCTTGAACATGTTCTGTGGCAAGGAAACGGCTTCATCCTTGACCTGTTCGACGAAATCAGATACCGAATCCCAGAGTGACTTCTTTTCGCTTGTTTTCACTTCTTCTGGAATTTGTTGAGCGGGCATCAGGAAAACCACTTTCAGATCGCCCATCGTGCTCAAAGTACCGCGCGGAAGAAAGATGGCTGATTTGTTCTTGCTCATCAAAGTGCGCAGATACAATGTGTCGAGGAGAGGATTCTCCGCGGCCCCTTTGCTGGGGCGGGAGTAAATGTAATCCTGAACCTCGACGTGACGATCCCCAGCGCCGTCCGACGGAACGTAGCCCTGGTTATCCATCGCCTGCATTGCCAGCACCGTCTTCCCTACAGAGCGCTGCCCGATGAGTTCAACCAAGACTCCGCATCTTTTGCCTCTTCTCTTTTCACCGGTAGCGCGCAGGAGCATTAAGGGAAACCACATTTCTCGCGATGTCCCGTTCGTTGATTCAGTGATTGCCTGAAGCATATTAATCTCCCAATGCTCTACCGCTTTCACCTTTTCGACTTCTTCTTTGTCCCACAGCAGATTCTCCGCTTCACAACCGACGTGACGCAGAAATACACCTGCAGGCTCGATTGTCTGATTACAATCTTTTTGTCTTGCGCAAGCGATCTTTTCCTCGAACGCTCCCTTTGAACAGTAAAACTCTTCAACATCTTCTGGGTGATTAGTACAGAAACGGACGAGTTTCACCGTTTCCGTCAAACTCATGAGGCACAGCGGGCATTTATAATGCATGGCGGAGAATTCCTGGAGGAGTGTTTACAAGTGATGACTCGAGAAAGCTGCTGGGAATTGCTTTCCAATAACGTAACGTTGGCGAAACGCTTATATTGCAATAGAAGGATGCGAGTCAATGCGACTTAGATCGCGATAGCACGAACTCGTTCAAAGCGAAAATAATGACTCTATGTTTAAAACTGACTTACCTATGATCCTGATATATGTTTTTCTACCCCGCCACCGTGGTGATGAAGTAAGAGATTAAAATTGACACGAAGTCTGGCGTGAATATAACTTATCGCCGAATTAATTGACAGATATGTCTGCGCACCTCTCCGGGTGCCCCTATCTGATCAAAATACTTTTCTAACTACTAATTGCGTAAAAAGCGAAAAAGAGGAAGCGCAGAGGTCAGATCTTGAAACCCTGCACCTGAAGGGCACAACATGAAAACCGCAACCCCCTTATACATCTATGAAGATGAGGAAGGATGTATTTTCGCTTTACGCGTGGCACGCGTGGCGACCATGACGGCTTTGGGTATAACGGACGAACACTACTATGAACGTTTGCTGGCAAGGCAAAATGACTGGCTGACGTGTTTAATTAATGCAGGAGATGAAAATGTCACCTACGATTTGCGATACATCAGCCAACCACATCCTGAGATTTACACACGTGGTCAATTAAAGGTTGTATTGATGTGCCGCTTGAAAGGCGTGACGGGTGAACAGGCGCGCGAATTCGCATTCGATCTGCATCGACTGTGCGCGGCTAGTTTTGAGGATGAGTATGAATTCGAGTTGGTCAGTGAACCTACTGAATTAGCTGTCCTACGCTGTCCCTTCCCGATCAAGGCTTTAACGGAGATCACGAGACGCGCCGAGATGATGACCCTTGATACCTTGCGCCGGGTCGCGCCGAAGTCCTCTCCCGGCTTCAAGGCAGCGAATGAAGAATATACGATTGATACCGATGCTTCGAAAGAGCGGAACATCTATCACCTCTACTCATACCTGTTGAATAACGCGCCGCCGATTTTGCTACTCCGCTTGTTGCTCATGCAAAGCATGCCACTCATGCTGAGCTTCCGCCTCCGCCCGACTGCCTTGACGCAAGACGAGCAGCTTTTCCTCGAATCACAGATCGCCCGGTGCGAGCGTTACGCTCAACTTTCGCTTGGGCAAGCAGGGGAAAATATCGAATCGCTGTTTCCTACACTCCAACAGCAGGCGCGCACCCTACAGCGCCATTTCCATCGCACGCTTTACGCCCTCAAGGATAATGCCGCTTTATTGCGTGTCGAGGTCGCGAGCGCCGCAGTGCGCGTGCCGCAAGGGGTGGTTGACGCGCTTGGCGGGCAACTTACATTACCTGCCGGCGGGCGCGGCTCGATGGAAAATCTGGAGCTGTATCTGAGCGGCGGGTATGATGGCCGACCTTGCCATTCGGAATCCGTTGAAGCGCGGGCGCGCGGCTTGTCCAACCTCTCTCTGACGCTTGGTCCTGACCCAAAAGCGCCCACAAACGCGAGTCGCCTCCTTTATCTGTTCGATACGTTAGAAGCCACACACGCCTTTCGCTTACCCGCGCCGACCCTAGAAGAGATGCCGGGACTACGGCTCAAAACTTCGCGCACGCAACCCGCTCCCGCCAACCTGCCTGAGACCGGGCACTGCGTCGGCGAAAGCCGCCATAACGGTCGCATACAACAAATCTTTCTCGCGCGCGGGGATCGCCGCCGCCACGCCTACGTCGTGGGGCAGACAGGCACGGGCAAAACTACGATGTTTGAGGGAATGATCCTCGATGACATACGCGGCGGCGAAGGCGTATGCGTCATTGACCCGCACGGCGATTTAGTTGAAAAGCTGTTAACGAAGATTCCGGAGCGCCGCGCCGATGACGTTGTACTTATTGACCCGGCGGACGTAGAGCGCCCAATCGGCTTGAACATTCTCGAATACGACTCCGAGGCGCAAAAGTATTTTCTCGTGCAGGAGTTTCTCGCCGTCATCGAGACCCTGATGGAACGTTACGATTCGAATATGATGGGGCCGATGTTCTTCCAACAAGTTCGTATGGTGCTGCTCTTGATCATGTCGAATCCTGAGAAGATAGGCACACTCATGCAGTTTTATCAGGTCTTTAACTCGAAGAACTTTTACCGTCGTTTTCTACCTTTGCCGGCCTCCGTGACCGACCCGATGTTGCGCAAGTTTGTTGAAGAGGTGCTGCCCGCCACAGATTACACTCGCCAAACCTCCGAAGGGGGTTCGTTGGGCGGCTGGGTTTCGAGCAAATTCGCGGGCTTCGTGAGCGACCCAATGCTGCGGAACATCTTCGGGCAGACTCGCTCAAGCATTAACATGCGGGAGATCATGGATACGGGGAAGATTTTGCTTGTTAATCTTTCGAAAGGAAGATTGGGCGAGGTAAACTCCCGCCTGCTCGGCATGCTTTTGATTACTAAGTTGCAGGCGTCGGCAATGGGACGCGCAAATATTCCTCTCAAAGAGCGGCGCGATTTTTATCTCTACGTTGATGAGTTTCAGAACCTGGCGACCCTCAACTTCGGTACGCTGCTGTCGGAGGCACGCAAATACCGTTTGAGTCTGATTCTGACCAATCAGTATGTGACACAGGTTGATCCCCGTATTTCATCGGCAATTTCGGGCAACGTCGGAACGACTATTTCATTTCGCGTCGGGGCGCCCGATGCAGAACTCCTCGAGCGCGAGTATACCCCCGTATTCAACCGGTATGATCTGATGCAGTTGCCTAACTTCAACGCCTGCGTATCGACTCTCATCGATGGACAGGTGAGCCGCCCGTTTACGATGTGCAACCGCATGGACAACCTGCAGGAAAATACAAAGCGGGATGTCGACATCAGGAACGGATCCCGAAGACGTTATGGTAAACGTCGGTCGGAGGTTGAACAAGAAATAGCAGATAGTTTGCAGTATGAAACCGCTGTTGTTTGAATAAAGACCGTTGAATTGTGCAAAGTAGATGCAGTATAAACCACGGCATCCCGGGCATTGATTGCGAATTTCTCTGAGAGCTTGTGAGAAGTCTTCAGTGTCCCAATCGAGCCTGCACAGCTTGGACACTTGGCAGCGCGGATATCAAAAACGCTGGTGCCAACTGCTCCGACACACGCTTGGAACTCAGCAGGAGGACACAATCTTGGTCAGTCCAGAGGTGTATGCTGAAAGGGGAACTGTTGCATCTGACACGGCTCTATTGAGACTACCATTGAGAGTCCTTGTATACTCGATGAAGCCGCTCTCTTAAGACCACATAAAAAATACCGTGCGATAGCCATTCGCTCCTATTTTTGATCCCAGTACAGATCGCATTGCAACAACGAAAAAGATAGAGGTTAACCTCTAAACAGTTATTATTTTTCTAAGGAATAACTACCTAAAAACTGCTCGCAAAATTTGGGAGCTAGTGCACGATAGAAAGGCTCCAGAGACGGTTCGAGTAACGTTCTGAACGACTCAGAGAATTGTTGGTACCAAGATTGCGACAAATCTCCCCCCTCGGTCAGGCTGTTAAAAAGTTGGTCATAGAGTCCGAAAAGCATCTGCCTCTTTTCCTCGTACTCACTACGGGTGAAGTGTGCCACAGCAGGATGCGGGAAGGTCCCGATAGGTTGTGTGAAATCGACATGCGTCCATGAGCTCCGGAAACGACAATCAATATATTCGACAGGGCGGCCCGTTTTCCAGTCAACTGTAATAAGTACTGAGGGCGCAAAAAATACCGTCTCTCCTTCCCTAACCCTTCCGGCAGTGCCGAAAAATGGAAAAATGATGTAAGCGCGCTCGTTGCTCCGGAAGGGAACCGGGAAGCCGGTTCCAGCCTCCATCGGCACCACGGCACGGCCAACCCCGCTATGTCGTGTTTGCCGAGCCAGAAGTTGAGTGCGGGTGCTAATTCGGGCCTGAACTTCGGGTTTAATATCACTCATTATCTGTCTACTCCTTATATGTCATGTGTCACGATAGCAAAGTGATCGCACCGACTTGAGCTAACTATGATAGTTACCTGTATAGTGTCCATCCGGGTCATACTCGTACCAATAGCCGCTGTCTCCTTTTTCCCATCTCCCCAAAAGTTGATTGTTGTTCGCACTATGCTCATCACCCTGAGCGAGCACGACAGATGAGCCAGTCGTGTGAACCATAAAATTGTCGCCGTCAGCCCAGGAATTCATAAACTGATCGGCGGGCACCATCAATCCGCGTCCATCAGGGGTGCCGGGGTCATTGAAGATCACCCTGTGATTAGCCAAATCAACGCCAATAACCTGCACCGCGTGGTTCACATCGCTGCCGGGTAACATGCCGGCGTCGGTCAGGAGAGTATCCCCGTCTTGCTCGGGGTGCCAGATTTCGTCGGCATCCACTCCGACGATAACTTTGTGTCCAGCATCGAGTTCAGCCTTGAGATCATCGAGGGATGCTCCATACTCGCGCTCCACGTCAATCCCATGCAGTTCGAGTAGTCCCCCTACTGCATCGGGCGGTGTACCTCCGGCGCTATAAAGTCCGTGCTCAATCGCTTCCTCACGTAGTTGTTCTTCGGTAAAGTCTTGCCCTGTCAATTCGTCGAGGATGAATTCTTGAGAGACGACAGCGCAGGTATCTGGATAACTCTGCTGGTGCCAGTTCTCCATGTCTTCAAGGGGTTCGCCGATTACACTGTCTTCATCAATTGGCGAATTGAAGTTCATCGCCGTCGGCAGCGGAACACCCCAGTTGTCCACCTCAATGTACTCCGGCTCGATGAGGACAATACCCGGGCCATTCCCATCAGTGGATTCGATAGTGCCCTCGTTATCCTCTATTTCATCCATATTGTCCTCATCGTGATTTATATCATCCGTATCCGGGTCGAGTGAATCAACGTCGGTCACGTGGTCAAAATATGGGTCTTGCATGGTAGCTCCTGACAGTTTAATTAACCCTTTATTATTAGGCTCGCTGACGGATAATGAGATCGGCGTGACCGTCTCCGATCCAGTCTGTCAGCTGTTTGGTGCGCACAATTGTCGAGTTGCTTTCGCTGCCGACCGTGCCGAGGATGCTAAACATCTTGTCCATCGCGCTGTTATCCAACCGGTGCTGAAGCATTTGAGCCTGTTCGACTAGAGAGCGTGTATGCATCTCATTATAGTGGCGCGCCGGAAACCCGGAAAACTTCAGCATCACGCGCAGGGCAGCTTCAAGATTCTGGCAGGCCAGATAACCGGCGCGGTCAGCGGTGAACTCCGCATATCGCAGCCAGCTATAAAGCTTAAGGCTTAGTCCGGTATCCACCAGGCGTGACAGTCCGAGCGTCATTTCGGAGGCGACACCCGTCATGCTAAAGACAACCTCGCACAAGCTGCGTCCCTTCGAGTGCCCAGCCATAACGTGCCCTAACTCACGCCCCAGGAGAAATATCATCTCGCGTGCATCCAGCAAACTCGCAGCCATCGACTCGACTACGATCATCGGTACTTCAATACCAACGGTGTAAGCTCGTAAACCTCCCGAGAGCAGGTACAGCGGAGGTGGATCTCTAACATCTAATACTTCGCACGTTTCCTCATATCTTTGATGAAGCCATGGCAGACTTTCCTTGTTAATCAGTAGCCCGCTTGACATCACATTGATCTCAACCCCACGCTTTACGATGTCGTTGGCTTTTGACACTACATCGGGGGGTAGGTTGCGGATGAATTTGATGGCATCACGATCACGCGGATGCTGAAACTCATTCGCGCATAAGTTATGCAAAATCCGTCGCTCGGTCGGGGAGTCACGCGCGCACTCAACCCCCATCCGGGTGATAGCCGACATCAGCTTTTGCGGCGGATTCTCTAAAAGCGCGGCGGCGGTCGGAACCGGAGAGAGACGTTTGAGTGCGGCATCCATTTTGCGCCGGGTTGCTTTTTCGTGGCTCGGTCGAATCAGCAATTGTTCGAGCAGGGTTTCCGCTCGTTCACGCACATCTGCTTCAACCTCCAGGCGCGACACGCAATAAATATAACTCCACAGAGCTATACGTTGTGCTTCACCCAATTTGGCGCACGCGATGAGCCGCTCGATTTCGCTGTCGTCCAACTCTTCACCGCGAGCCGGAGGGAAATCTTCCGGTAGAAGCCAGGAGAAGACGTGCTTTGACACTTTTTTAGCGTTTAATAAGCGCGCGCCCGTCAGTTCACGGACAAGTTCACTCGGCATCGCTTCCCTCCATGATACTTGAATGCGCTTAGGCGTCGGGGGTCGCCACTTAATTGCTGTCCACGAAACTGAGTACACCGCGTTTCGGCGGTGGAGCTTTCTTTTCCGACTGTGAGGAATTATCTAACGCTGAACTTTCATCCTCCCTACTGGAAGAAACATGTTTTGAGGTTGCAGGCACCTGTGATGGGTCGGGCGGGCGGCGCTCACTATACAATGCGTCGTAAACCATGCTCTCGATGCGGTCGATGTGGTCACAAGCTAATAGTTCGTGAAGATCCAAAAGTCTCACCTCATCTTTCTGATTTCAACTGCCTTGTCACCCGAGACCGAACATACCTGTCAGCCACAGCAGCAGCCCAATCAATGCTAACGACATCCCCCAAAACAGCCAACGCAGAAATGCTTTCAAACGCGACGAGCGGGATGACTTTTCTTCTTCTAATATCTGGCTAGGCTTTTCATACGGCTCTTCGGGGGTGGGAGGAATTATTGGTTCTTTAACTTCCGAGGCTTGTGAAAGCGGTGCCGCGATTTCATCGCCGGTCGCCTTCCACTCGGCACCCTTTCGCAAAACCTCACCTTCTATATCCGTCAACGCCCGCCACACGCCTGCTAAACGTTCCGGCACCAGTGTGCGGGCGACAACTACTAAAGGTTGCACTCCATCCGATGGCATCCGTGTCACAACCGACCGCGGCAAATCGTAACGGATATACGCTTCTAATTCACGCAGCCGCTCTTCGCACTCCAGCGCCATAGACGGGCATTCTTTTAACAGTGTCATGTTATGGGCATGCTCAACCTGCTGACCACGCCATCTTTCTAGCAGCTTGCTCAGTGGGATGTGCAATTGCTCATCAGGGGTGAGTTGTCGTTTTTCAATGATGCCGCCGACGCGACTCGCCAACTCCGGTAAGGCCGGTTTGCCCGCCGGTTTGCCTTGCCACCAGCCCCGCAACAGCCCCCTATAAAATTCCATTGCGTCGTTTCGCCCCGAGAACTCTATCAACGCCGTGTAGCCAAAGGTGCGACCTTGCCAATCACCCTGCGCTCTATTCTCCGACGCTATTACAGCATCCCGTCCCCAAAACACGCCGGCACCACGATTATTCTGAAACAGCACTAGCGAACGATTGCGTGTTAAATCTTTTTCTCGAAGAGTCTTATAGACCTGCGGCTCTTCCGACAACGCCGACACCGCGCCGCCGTCATCAATTCGATACCAACCGTATTCATTCCGGAAATCGGCAGTGTTGATGAAAAAATTTATGATATTTGCATCAGACATGAATGATAGCGTCCACCCTCGACACTCGGTTTCGGGATGTTACCGCCTACAATGTTCGTTTGACTCCAACAAGTTCCGGACTGTGCAGCACCCGAAACAAGTCGTCCTGTTTACATCCTGCAGAAAAACGTGACAACGATTCGCGAAGCTTGGTTGATTGCGCGAGCCATTCGTCAAAGGCTATCTGCTTATCACTCTTGATACCAAATATGCCGATTGTTGAATCCTTTACCCGTTCCCACCATGAACGATTTACTAAATCTTGGCTCGCTTCCTGCTTCCGGGCATCGCGATAGTCTTCCAGCATCTTCATCATGAACGCAATGCAATAACGCAAAGGCTGATCGCAGTCCACCGGTTGATATTCTTTATCACCGATCTTCTCGAAAACAGCTTGCCCATGCTCATTGAATTGCATGAAGCGGACCGCCCCCAAAGTTTGAATTGGGCACACCACGGCAGCCATCCTGCTCTTGCGGGCACGAACTTGGCTCACAGCTTTGGAAAATTGTTTTTCGAAGCGATCCAGTACTTGCTTGCCTTGTTTTTTATGAAGCCAACGCTCGCCCTTCATCAGCACAAACAGAACTAATCGTTGCTTTTCCTCCATCGAAGCGGGGGCAGAATTAAAAGCCTTATTCAATGCCGCAGCTACGTCCGTGGGGCGGTTCTGATTTTCGTTCCTCTCGTCAGAGTCCATTAAAGAAGGAACGTCAATGGCTACTAGAATGATTCGTGCCTCGGCGAGTAAGTCTATTATTTTATTGAACTGCAAGTGCTCTTGATCAACCCAACCTCCTGGGTAATCCTTAAAGGTGATATGAAGTTTGTCCCCGTTGCTGGAGTGGATAAAATCCAAGTTGTAATCGCGCGGCTCGGGACTAGCTTCAATGCCCTCGCCCAATGATAAGGGGCGGGCTGCGCCGGAACCCACAGATTTCAATTCTTTCAACCTCGCAGTCAAGTCGGCTTCGTCTTGCTTATTCGTAATGGTGAGATACAAAGAAGGATCTTTGAATATTCGATTAAATTCATTCAACATGGCAGCGATCATGCTGGTTTTACCTACGCCGCGTGCGCCCAACATCGTAATCTGAAACTGCGGATTAAACTTGTCGCTCATGTTAGCCCTCGATCCTTTTGGATTCGTGTTCTGGGGGTTAGGACAGCGGAACCTTGACGACCCACTGCTTTCCTACCGGAATGAATGAGGCACCCTAACGGATTGTCGAGTAAAAACGCAGGTAGTGGTTCAAGCGAGAGCGGTATAGTATGCTCTTCCCGATGATTACAAAACAGATTAAGTGCCGCCATTGCCGCAGTGCCAACATTATTCGCCACGGGTTGACCGCCAATGGCAAGCAACGCTTCTTATGTCAAGACTGTGGGCGTTACAGCCGCGAGAACCCACAGCCCAACGGCTACACGGAACCAGAGCGCGAAATGATCTTGCGCGCCTACGATGAGCGCAGCAGTTTACGAGGACTTTCCCGCACCTTCGGCGTCTCCCGCAACACCGTCACCAGTTGGCTCAAAAAAAGAGAAGAGTCTGCCGCCTCTGGAAGCCACTCTGGTCGCGCCCGACCCGCAAAAGCCTGAGACGGCTGTGCTCGAACTGGACGAACTTTGGTCATTTGTCTTGAAAAAGACTCGTAAACGCTGGATTTGGATCGCTTTGTGTCGTGCGACTCGACAGGTCGTGGCTTACGTCGTCGGCGACAGAAGCCAGGCCAGTTGTCAAAAACTCTGGGAGCGCATTCCCGCCGCTTACCAGAGCGGTCACTGTTACAGCGACTTCTGGGAAGCGTACCGATTGGTGATTCCTGCCGAGCACCACATGGCGGCGGGCAAGGAAACCGGAGTGACCGCGCATGTCGAGCGGTGGAACAACACGTTGCGGCAACGACTCGGTCGCTTCGTGAGAAAATCCCTCTCATTTTCCAAATCAGAGGAGATGCATGAGATTTGTTTGCGCTTGTTTCTGCATCGCTACAATCTCGCATTGGCATCCCCTGCTTGAACCACTACCAAAACGCAAAGGTTTTAATACAAAAGTAAGAGTCAAGTCAATAAACCTGTTGCGTGATAAGGCTTCGACAGTTAAGTTTGAGCAACTGAGCCACCATTTATGTCCCTTTACCGCAAACTTAGCCGGAAGCCGTCACTGTTTCTCTCAGTCACTGGCATGAACTGTCATCAGTTTCAAACCCTACTCCCGCAGTTTGAGCAGGTCTATGAGAAACGCGAACGCGGGCGCAAACGCAAAGTCGTTCGCACCGGCAAGAAGCGCTTGCGCCGGATCGGCGGCGGCTCGCAGTTCGAGAACTCTCTCTCCGACCGCTTGCTGATGCTGCTCCTATACTATCGGCTCTATCTCACCCAGGAGTTTATGACGCTGCTCTTTTGTGCCGAAAATAAAAGCGTCATCTGTCGCTCAATTCAATTGATGCGCCCCGTCTTCGAGACTGTCTTGCCAGTACCGGAGCGCGCCCGCACACGGCTGCTCTCTTTAGCTGATAAAGAACAGAAGCGGCGGAAAAAGCGCATCGGCAGTGTCGAAGAGTTCCGCCAAGCATATCCCGAATTGACCTTCATCATTGACGGGGTGGAGCAGCCCAAGCGCAAACCCAAAGCTCCGGCCAAACGCAAAGGCGATTATTCAGAGAAGAAGAAGCGGCATACTCTCAAGCAAATCGTCATCGCAACGCCTTCCGGCATCATCGAAGACTTTAGCCCTTCGACTGGCGGACGCACCCACGACTTCAAAGTCTTCAAGGATGACCACGCGGCACGCGCAGTCTGCTCAGAGTTCACGGACTATCGGGTGACGCTGTATGGCGATAGCGGCTTTGACGGGATGAGTGTGATGGGCTTACTCGTCGAAGTCAGGCTCAATGAAAAGGCGCGGCGTAATCATCCATTGACACGTGAACAGAAGAAGTTGAATCGCTTGCGCTCAAGCACACGCATCCGTGTTGAGCATACATTCTCGCGGCGCAAGAAGTACGCAATCGCTGCTGACATCTATCGCAACCGTGATGAGGATTACGATCAGACGATGAACGTCGTGGCGGGATTAGTCAACTTGCGTGCTTATAGAATCTTTCAAAGAACAGGATTGCAGCTGTAACTTAAACCACGTGAGCGGCAGCTTTGTCTTTCGTTAAGCTGCCTTATCACGCAACAGGTTTATAACGTCTTCTCGGAGTGACACCGTGTTATTTCTCTTCAAGAAAATAGTCGCACCGCTTTTTTACCCCCTTTCATTGTGCCTTGCACTATTGCTAACCGGCCTTATTCTCCAGTGGTTCACAAGAAGGCAGAAAACTGGAAAGATCATCGCTTCAGTTGGAACCGCTCTTCTGCTTCTCTTCAGCTACAGTTGCGGTACAGACAGGCTCCTACGCTCATTAGAACGCCAGTATCCTCCGGTAGCCGTGGAGAGCTTACGAGATGGTGGAATTCGATGGATTGTGGTGCTCGGTGGTGGCACCTCGACTGATCCGGACATACCGCCCGTCAGCCGGATGTCAGAATCCTCACTCGCTCATCTGATCGAAGGCAGGCGTCTGCACCGTCAACTTCCAAGCAGTAAAATTATCCTCTCAGGAGGTAGAGTTTTCGGGATGGGTTCTGATGCCGAGGCGATGCGCGACTTAGCCATACAGTTAGGAGCGGCGCCCGAAAATCTGATTGCCGAAGCATCCTCGTCCGACACCGAAACTCAGGCGCAGAATGTCGGTAAAATAGTCGGCGGAGACCCTTTCATATTAGTTAACGTGAGTTCGGGATAAGCGAACTCAGAAAACCAGTGCCGGTAATTGCAACTGATCTTTGACTCGGATGTTCAATGACGGCTTCTTCTCTTGCCAAGTGTAGGCGATCAACCCAGCTAACAGATTGACAAAGCAGTTCGCCACACTGCGATGACGGCTGTGCTCGATCTGCGAGATGTTCTTGAGTTGGTCGATCACGCTTTCAATAATCGCCCGCTTGCGCAGTAGCAGTTTATCGAACATAGAGACGAGCCGGTTCTTCATCTTCGTCTTGAGTTTGGTGACGAGTTGCACGCCTCCACCGTAGAGCGTCTCGAACAACGGCTGCGAGATGTAGCCCTTATCCCCGAAGAGTTTGCCGAATAAGTCTTTGACCAACTTCGGGACGGGCTGCCGGTCGTCGGTGTTGCCCGGTGTCAGGCGCAAGTTGAGCAGTTCGCCGCAGTCGTTCGTCACCAAGTGCAGCTTGAAACCGAAGAACCAGTCCACACTCGTCTTCCCGCGCCGGGCGCAGCCCGAAAAGACTTGGTGCGAGTGGATGCGTCGGTTATGACAAACTTTTAAGGAGGTCGAGTCCACGAAGGAGATGCCGCTGCACGCTCCTTTCCTCGTCTGCAAGTAGCCGCATAAGGGAACGAGCGCAGACGGCATCAACTCGACGAAGCGGTGGTAACTCACGAGGCGGGGGAACGCCCCGGCGTAGTGTTGCATGACGTACTCGGTGTAGTAAGCCTTGAAGTTACGGTAACTTGATGAGTGGAACAGCACGATGACCGTCATCACCTCCGAGAGACAGAGTTGCGCGGCGCGGTCGCGCTGGCGTGCGCCAGTAGCGAGCAGTCGCCGTTTCCAGAGCGGTTCAAAGAACTGGCAGAAATCGTCGATGTCACAGAAAAGAGGTAAGATGTCCATGAGAGAGTCCCTTTCGTCGTGATGGGTGTTTTGGCGAACTCCATCTTACGAAATCCGGCTCTCTCTTCACATTCTTATCCCGAACTCACGTTAGTTACATCAGCCTCCCATATGCCGCGCGCAATGGCGCTGTTTACGAAAGCGGGGATGAACCCGGTGCCTGCGCCGACACATTACCTGTTGCATGCTAATCAGGGAGTGAGCCCAACGGACTTTTATCCAAGTCTGCGTAGGTTGAGACAATCAGAGACCGTGATCTACGAGGGTATAAGCATCCTGTGGGCGAAGCTCAGGGGGAAAGCATAGTGATATCACCGAGTAATCCTCGCAGAGGAAATTCTGAAATTTATTCGGCTCGTGTTTCTTTGTTCATTTGCCAGCGCGCTCGTTCCGGCGTTTGCGTGCGGTTTTGCAGTTTCGGTTTTCTGTTCTCGCGTTGTGCGCTCCGCGTGCGTGGCGGAGTACTCCGGCTCTGGCATTATGCGCTTCGCGTATCTCGCCTCAAAGTACTTTGGTGGCGCGGCGCGCTTCGCCTTATCGCGCGGCTTGGTCGCTCTGGTCAAAGTCGGCTTTTGCGATAGTCAGCGCGGCGGCTGCAACGCACAAACAACGGGCTAACAAGGCGCTGCACCCGACCGCCTACAGCCCTGCGCTCGTTCCTCGCTTCGGGCTTCCGGCGGCGGGTGAGCTTGCCCATGCTCAGGACGGCAACAGGTCGAACAGCGAGGGGCTGGATTCGGTCTTCGTCAATTTCGCCGGCTTCTTCTGTGCAGGTTTAGTTGCCATCGAAGTCTCGCCCTCAGGTGGGTTGTGCCGGACTCGATGCCCTAGTCGAGCCTGTGCGCCGCTGCCGCCTCCGCTTCCCGGCTCATGTCTCCGCCTCACTTCCCGCCTGAGCGTTCAACCAAAGCAGAGGAAAGCGCGAATGTACATTTTATGTACTTTGAACAAAAGTACATTTTTTGTACTTTCGCGCTCGCCGCCCCGTCCATACTCAAAATCGACGCTCCCGACCGCCCGTCACAGACTATCTTCCCAAACCAGCGCAGGCTCGATGGAATGTATTGAAGCGAAAGCGGGGGTTAGTCGAACATGACATCCGCTCCATGATAACCATCGCGCTCCCCATCGTCGCCCTCATCCGTCTCATTATCGTGGTTGCCATCTCCAGCAGCACCAAGGCCCCGCGAAATCTCCCTCAAGATTAAAACCATCCAGCTCGCCATCATTCCAAATCCAACCATCGAACTAGCCCCCGGCATGACCGATACCAACACCGATTCCTCGTCTCAAGATGCCACACAATATTATTTTTCCACCCTTGCTGACTTCGACCGACCCGATCCCGATTCCGACTCCCCCACTCTAAATTCTTCATCCGAAAACAACTGCCCGACTCGCTTCTCGATACCTGCTCCGACAGCCGGATCCTCACCCGACTTTCCCTCCCTTTTCTTTCACCGCCTTACTCATTCCTCAATACCTCTCACCCCCGAAATACCTCTCACCCCGAAACTCATTCCCCCAAAACCTCGGCTTTATTCTCTGACTCGACCGGCTTTTATTCTCCTACCTTCCCCTTCACCACCGCACGCATTTAACCCCACAGCACCTCACCTCAATAGCTAAACTCCTGTCACAACCTGATCACCAGGAACACAGCAAGATAGCAAATCAAATTTCTCATCGATTTTTCTTCGTAACTGACTCATCATTCACAGCTTACAAAGATAGGAGCACGGACGAGAATTGTGACAAGCCACTTAAAGGCAACTCATCCCCTTTATTTACGTAATTTATCTTTGTCACAAATGGTCGTTTTCAGGCACTTCTGTCAATGCATCTCTGTCACAGGTCGGAGACAACGGACGCGCACCTCTAACTTATTATATTAAAAGAGTTGAACGCCTTTTTGTCCCACCACTCGAAAAATATCAAATTTTCTTACTTTAGGACTTTCTCATTTTATGACCGAAGCGATGTAAACCCAGTAGAATGTCGCCATGAAAACGTCGCGGCAAATCTATTGTCAATATCTGTTGTCGAGCCAGATCAACTATACCTGCACGAATC